>Ga0224522_1000293_pt1 | contig 19296 bp, 30 predicted proteins | sample CFST25metaG_FD_182733 | JGI IMG/M metagenome (GOLD analysis project Ga0224522, IMG submission 182733) | Peat soil microbial communities from Stordalen Mire, Sweden - C.F.S.T25 | ecosystem: Environmental > Terrestrial > Soil > Wetlands > Peat | place: Sweden: Norrbotten County, Stordalen Mire...
ATTGTGCCATTTGATCAAATATTGAACCCCCTTTTTTTGATCCGAATAAGTTACTGTAATTTTTCATATTATTATTTTTTAAAGATGTAAACTAAAACACCAAGCACGACTACAGCAACAACACCACAGATGATGTACATTGTTGTTTTTTGTTTTTCAGCTGCCGTTGCTGCGACGGCGGCTGTTTGAGTAGCTGTTGGTACTTCCGGTGTGGGAGTTGTAACAGTAGCTGCTTTTTTTGTTCCCGAAATTAAATTTGGGTTACCAGTTAAAGCCAGTGATACCACTTTATTGGCTGTAGTTCCTGAGCCAGTTACTTTTTCAATCACGCTCGTTGGAACACCAAGCGCCATTACTGAAACTACATCTTTAAAAGAAAAATCGGAATATTCCATTTTGCGTATCATATCTATAAATTTTAAGTGTTTACTATCTTCTTGCTGCAAATTGCAAAGCAGTCGGAAAACCGTTTCATTTTTGCATTTGTATAGTTCTGGAAAATTCAATTTTTGCGTGAGGGTTATCGGTGCTAATATCCTGCACCAACTCTTTTGTACGCCAGTTCCAGGGTAATAGGTTTTTTGGTTTCCAGGCGCCCGGTTTTTCCCAATGTGCTACCTGAAACAATGGCACACGGTTAAGATTTCGGGTTACATACAAATCGTTATTGATTTGCTGGGCCTCGAAATCTATCCAGGCATCTTTATACTTCATATACTTTAGAGGCACTGTGTCAACTACAGTATTTAAACTGTCCCGGATATGAGTTTTAAAGGTTTGGTTTACTACCGTTTCTGTGGTTGTTACCTGGTCTACATTTTTGAGCTTAATATCCATAGATTCAATTTTAGATACTAAAGCAGGGAATGAACGGTTAATTTCATTGGCAGTCATCCGTAATATATGAACCTGAGCCGCGCTTGAATCTCTAAACTGCTGAAATTCCTTAGCCAATATTTCAACGTTATCCTGGTTACGCTTTCTATTTTCCCGTTCGTTCCGGTATTGACCGAAAAAAAACACCCCACCAGCTATGCTAATGGCAAGCGCAATGATTAAAATTACTGTAAGTTTCATATCATTCGAATTTTAGGCCAAAGCGTTGCGATATCCAATTGAATATTTTGTTTATGCCAAATTTGTAGATTACCATAGATATTAACAGGCTCAACACCAATGTAAATACTTCAATTTTAGTATGCAGGCCAAACGTCCATGCAAACAAAATCAATACATTAAATCCAATTATTAGCGTTCGCAAAGCTTTTGGAATTTTATTTAGCCAGTTAAATGCCAGGCCAAAATTTGTAGCGTCTGCAGTATCGTTAATTAGCCAGGTGCTTAACATAAAAATAAGCACAAAGAGCCAGTTAATGTACGATATGAATTGTTTAAACGCCTCCCCTATTGTTGCAAGGGTGATTGTTTGAACATCCGGGGTTGTTGTTTGGGCAAAAATGGCAATGCCTGTAAGCAGGCATAGAAAGATAAAGATTAGTGTTTTCATTTTTTTTAAAGTTTTTGGATTAAAATAGATGTATAATAAATATGCAATGTCCCTCCTCCTAATGGTAACGCTGAAATTGTTACAACAAATTTGAGGATTGTGGTTGATGTTAGTGTAACTACATAGTTTCTAAAAGGCGGGGGTATATAGTCGCCACCAGCCGCTGTCACTGGCGTTGACATACCCCGTATATCAATAACTCCATTATTCAAGTATCTTTCTAAAGTTACTATTATTGCATTTGAGGCATTTCCGTTAATTCTTACATCTGTTGTTAATTGTAACAAATAAGTTCCAGCGGTTAGCGTATCTCTAGATAAAGTGTCGGGGCTTAATGAAGTCATATTAACATCGCTAATATAATGCTCTTTTAAAGTACCTGTTGCACTTGAATTACTGGTTGTTGTCTGTGCTTTTTTTAAAGTATCGCCATCTAATGTAAGCACCCATACCACGTTGGTATCAATAGGTATATTTTGCATAATAATACCGGAACCAGTTAAAGAGTTTATTGCATCAAATTTGCCGGTACGGGTGTTTATGATGTATTTGGTTTTCTCCTGGGCATGGGAAAGCAGGCAAAAGAATATTGTGGTGAGTAAGAGGAGCTTTTTCATGGTTATCACTTATTAAATTATTTTACAATAATAAATTCACCTCGATTTTTTATGAAAATAGTATCTCCTTCACAAAAACAACTGATAATTAATAAAATAAATCTGATTGTTTTCATAATATTATTGAATTTTTGTTAAAACTACTTTTCCGCAGATATTCCAAACACCGTAATAATTAGTAAAGTATAAATTTAAAGTTCTGGCAACATCTGGAGAATGATAATAAAACCCAACACCATGCGTATATGGTTCTTCAACAGTTGGTAAACCATCTCCTCCGAAGCTACCTGTTAGCCTTGCCCTTCTTGCAATAATACTTCTATTTATTGTACCAGCTCCACCAGTTCCATAAACTTCACAATTTGAACCTTGCGCATTTATTAGCCCTTCAAATTTGTAACTCATATAAGAACTATCCTTGCTTGTTTCTTTTGCTGTTAATATGATCTCGACAGTGTAAACACCTGTATCTACTTTTGTAAAGAATACTAACGTGTATACATCAATATTTGGACAGTGCTTATTGATAGTAAAAGTTTCTATTTGAGCGTCTCCAAGATTAGTTAATTTTCCAGATGAATAAGTTAATGTTGAATTTCTCTTACCCCAAGCTTCTTTTCCTAATGTTACATCACTTTCCCCATCAGATATGGATTGATCCCCTAATGTAACTGCTCGATGTGCTCTTGTTTGGGAACCGTATCCTCCTGTAAATGCCCCCTCACCATAAGACAAAGTATATTTTCCTAACGCCGTCATACCTGAATGAGCATCTTTCCATCTTCTAAAATCTTTTCCCTCTGCATTAGCTGTACCAAATACTTGCGTAGCGTGAATAGACCCACCATATTCTGCATATGGGTCAACTGTATTTTCAAACCAAATAGTTGTTGCACCTAAACCCGTTCTAACTGCATTTACAATCTTTAAATGCTTTATTGTGTTTCCTTCTGTATTTCCTTCTGTTAATGCGTAAGGATGTGAAGCCCAGTCAGTGTCGTTAGCGTAAGGTATAAAGCTAGGTGTGTAATAAACATTTCCTATTGTGTCGACTAATCCGGTTGCACCAAAACGTGGCGTTATACTATCTACCGGTACTCCTTTATAGGGAAACATGGATATAATATCACCTTCACTTGCAGCAACGGTTACGTAATAACGATTCCCTAACGCCCTTCCCCCAACAGTTCCGGCATTTGAAATGCCTGACGAAGCTACGGGAAATCTTAGCCTACCTGTACAATTTAAATAACCTGCTTCAAATGAATCGTAACCACTACCGATGTGTGCATTACCAAACCCCCAATTTATCTTACCATCTAGTAAGTGACTTGTACCGCCGCCACCGGAGGCATAGTTATAAATTAATATGTTATTACCAGCCGCAAAACACCAGGCAGGATTCAATCCTCTTGCTTTAAAACTTTGAATCCTGCAATTTAATCCCCCAGCTATATTATAACCCCGTACACTACTAATTTCATTATATTGACCCCCTAAGATAGTTGATGCCGGAGATGATGCTCTTTGACTATTATTTGTGCGGGATGTTATTTGTAAATCCCATGAACCATCCCCTAGCGTACCTGCTTCCGCACCCCAAATACCTGCTTTTCGGCCTGATACTTTTGCGGGGAATATAGTATTACCTGCAATTCTACTGCTAGTAAGTAACGCGGCGATAGAATCTTTCACTATTTGACTTGCATTTTGGCCTGTTCCTGTCACAATAACTTTTTGTTGCCCAAACCCAGCCCCAACCAATAATACCCCGATCAATAATAAAATTACTTTTTTCATTTTCAATGCCTCCTAATCATAAAATAAGCCACTACAATTACTACCAGCGCTATAATTCCATAAATCATAAAAGTTTGATTGTTCTTTGCTTTTTGTTCCTGCACGGCTAGCGCTGCCGTGGCTTGTATTTTTACCAATTCTTCCTGGGCTTGCAATTGTTTTGCTATTAAATCCTGTTGTGCCGCCGCGGCTCTTTTTGCATTGCTGGCGTTTATTGCTGTTGTTGTAATAGCTGCCCCTGCTCCCACCGCTGCAATAATTAGAGGTATTAATAATACAAAGGCAAAGTCATCGTGCTCCTTATAATAAGGATTAGGGTTCATCGGCTTTGTGTAAAGCGGGTTGGTATAGATTGCCAGATTATCCATTCCGTTTTTTTAAGTAAATGATTGCTAATATCAGCACTGCGATAATGCCAATTGCGATGTATAATTGCTTTTGTTTTGTGGTATCGGTTGATGCTTTGGCAGCTGCCGTGGCAGCGTTTAAGGAATCGGTAAGCGTTTGGTTTTGTTTGTTTGTTGCGTCTACAATAGACTGTTCCTGCTCAGGGGTTATGTTTGGCTGTAATGGTTTACCGCCTGCGGCGGCGTCTATTTCTTCCCAAAATGTAAAGTCGCTATAAGGATTAGTGTTATAGCGTTTGTAAGAAGGGTTATATAGACAAACATTGTTCATTCTATTTTAATAATGAATAGGTATAAATAGACCTAGCGCTCCAAATCTTATCAAAAGAAGCTGTGCCATCGGCAAATTCTGTAATAGTAATATTTCCAGTTACAGTTACTCTTCGTATTTGATACCGATTCGTTGTTAATTGATTATTACTTAATGGCCCCGGAGACCAATAGCCTAAATAGGTAATCCCGTTTACGCCGGTTTCGTCCACAACATCTGGCGTTAATAAAAATTGGTAATAATCCGGAAAAAAATTAGTCATGTTACTTTACATTTATGTAAATGATTGTTACCGCTACTATTATAAGCACTGCCGCTAATATGAATTCAAGATTTTTCATACTTTTTTTTTAAAGAAAAGCTTCCAATCTTTTGGAATAAAATTTAACATAGCTTCCTGTACTTCAGCAACGGTAAGCACCCCGTCGTGGTTTAAATCGAAAGCCGGGTTTTGCTGAGCAACCAGGGAAGCAGCCAAATTTTTAGCCTGGAAAATCCATTCCAAAGGCTTATTAATGGCAAGTGGAAAAAATATACTGAAATACAAATCAATATAGCTGTTAATTTTACCGGCAAAAGGCCGTAAATACTTATACACAAAATCCAATTGTGCGAGATTGGACATTAACAACAATTCGTCGGTGGCCGTGCCTAATGATTGCGCGGTTGAAGGCATAAATTGAATTAAACCAACAGCCTCCGAAAAAGGATTAACAGCTTTCGGGTTAATCCTGCTTTCGCTGTACATAATTTGCATAAGCCAGTTTGCATCTATGCTCAAAGCTTTACTGATTATTTTTACCTTTTCGATAAAATTCGCCTGGTTATCGGTTACTATGTCTTCGTGTATCAGTTTCATTTGAACCTACGGTATAAGATTAATGCCAGAGTAATAATAGTAGCCACAATAAGTATAGTTACTGCCAGTTTCACATAAATTTTGGTATCAACTTCTACTTTTATTGGTATGCCTTGCGTAAGGCCAGTCTGTATGTTGTCGATTATGTTTGCCATAATATTAAGTTAATTGCATTTGGTTAAAATATCCGCCTATTACGTTATCATAAATATCGCGTGGAACATCGTTACGCCCAAATAGGGACTTAACAGCAGCTAATGTTTTATCGCCAAACATTCCATCCTCGATTAAACGTGCTGGCGCTGTTATATATCTTATATTGTTTGCTTTGTCGTTAGCATCCATTTGGGCATTAAGGTATGACTGTAAGTCCCTTACTGCGGACAACGGGCCTTCGCTTCCCATGCCACTACCATATTGTAATGGAAAAAAATCACTACCTCCGGAAGATATCTTCTGATTTGTAGATGCTGAAGGCTTTTTGAAATTCAAAAGAATTACTAGCGCTACAATAGCCAGGATGATTAAAACTGAAACCAAAATGATGTTTGTATTTATTTTCATCGCTTAAAAGTTTAGTAACCATGAATAAACCGCGCTATTATAAAGGCTTTCTGACATAGTATCTACCCCCAAAAGCAAATGTAAAACCCGCTGCGTATCGCTGCCAAAATTTCCATTTTCATTTACTTTTGCATTAGAGGGATATTTATATTTTTGTAAATAATTCAGATATTTTTGAAGGTTAAGCACTTCCTGTCCCTGGCTACCTATAGTTAATGGAAAAACAGAGGGCGAAGGTTTTGTTATAACTGTGTTGGTCCCACCCGACGTTTTCGGCGTGGTTAAAACCTTAATTGCTTTTGCCTTTTTATACTTGGCAAAAAGTATCACTGCAATTATTATAACTGCAATCACTACAAGGCTTATCCAAAAAATTTTATGTTTAAACATATTATTTAAGCGCTAATCTGTTCATCCGTTCAACTATTCCTTTTCTCAGTAATTCATAATTTGGATTAAACCAAGTGCCAACTTCGCCGTTTAGCCAATCCCGAAGCGTTCCATCGCCTTCGCCGCCAAACAGGTTATTAAAGTCATTGTAAACGGCTACAAAAATTGTATCGTTCGATGCCATTAATTTTTGATACTGTGTTAAATCGTGGCCCCAAAGATTGAAACCTTTCATATCAGTATGCAGTCCTTCAGAAATGCTTCGTACTGACTGGGCATCTGCATCGCTAAGTTTATAGCCTCCGGGCTGGTCGGTAGGTAATGGTACCTGCTGAATTTTAACTTTACCACTACGGCGGCCCATAAAGTACACAAATACAAAAATTCCTATAATTACCACTACTACTATAATTATAATGGTCGATTTACCTTTACCTCCTAAAATTGATTCAAACATGGCTATCGTTTTAAAAGTATAATAATGATAATGAGCAATAAAAGTATGATAAGTGTCATGTGAAGATGTTTACGCCTACACATTACAGCTACAAAATTGTTTTTACTTGTAGTTTCGGTTTGGTCAGGATCGGTATTTTCTGTATTTGTCTGGTCGCTTTTCGATGTTTCATCCGACGGTTTACTTTTTTTTCTTTTTGGCATTACTCCATAAGGTGTAATGGCATATTCATGTGGATTAAAAACAGGGTCACCATTTTCGTAACGTAAGGCGTTGGGCGTACCTCCAACCAATTCGATAAATTTAGGTATGTGCAGGCGAGGGGCTAAGCCTGTAGCTTCTTCCTGATTTTTTGATAAAAAATCTTTATTCTTATCAATATGCGTTACCGTCTTATCGTAAAAGCTTCGACCTACATTTGGGAAAAGCAAATTAGCTGGTATCATAGCTTCTTTATTATTACAATTATTAAAATGAGTATAGTCAATATTAAAGCTATATTGCCTATTCTCTTGTAATTATGTTTATACTCCGGTTTCCCGGCAATTTCTTCGAAAGAACTTATATTTTCAACTACCCAGGGGTAATACTGTTTTAAAGCGTTGAAAGCCTTCGGGTTTTTATTTACAACTGCATCGTATCTTAACGCCCGTATTGTTTGCGCCGTAACACGTTGCTGATGTTGCGGCGAGGTCATTGGCAAAACATCGGTTAAGGCGGTAATGCTTTTTCGCAAACTTAAAGGCTCTGTGCCTGCAAGCTTATTAAAAGCAAATTCATCGGCAAAGAATTCGTTGTTTGTCCTTCCCTCGTAATGCCCTTCCTCGTGTTTAAGAATGAATTTTTTATGAAATTCATCCGGTATTTGGTTCCATCGTTGCCGGTTTATCTGAATTTTACCGGTACTATGGAAAACACGGGCAGGGGTTGTACTGCCGGGAATTTGTTCAACGTATTCAATGGTCATTTTCTAAAGCTTTTACCTGCTTCTTTCATAGCAGTCGTCCACTTCATGGATGGATGTTTCTTACGAATTTCTTTGGCTTTACCGGTAATTTTTTTACCCATTTTGCCAAGCTCTTTTTTTGTCATTTTAGCCATTGCAGTAAAAATTAATTGTTTATACTATTAAAAAAGGCTGCTTATTCATATACAAAGGCAATGCCTGTGCATATTTTAAGCAGCCTTTTTATAAATTTTTTAAACCTTGGTAAACGTACCGGAGACATCGCCGTTGTATGGCGTGTCGATATATAGATTTCTTACCGTTGGCTCGCCTGAGCGTGATCCCTCATAGATATACCATACCTTAAAGGTACCAGCATACGGGCCGCTAGAAATTACAACACTATTCCCAACGTTAATTGGTATGGTAGCCGGGTCGTATCTCAATATGGCTTTATGCTGCGAACCATCTTCAAGTACCCTTGTAAACCTTCCGGCCGATGTTTGTAGAATAGGTGTTGTGGCATCCGCTTGGGCAGATTTAACGATTACAGTTGTATCGGCTGGCAAATTAGCAGCTATAGGCGTTGCGCTTGCAGCTACAGCTGCCGTAGTGGTGGCTTTCTTTTTGTTTTTAAGGTATAACCAAATGATTACACCAATTACAATGAGTATCACTACGATAATAATAATAGTTTTCTTTTTCATGACCTTCGTTTTGTTATAAAAATGATGATGATTAATACTATAACAACGACAATGCCTACAATTAGCATTGTATTGCCTGAGCCTGATTTAGCAGGTGTATTTGACCCGGAACCTAAATTTTGTATCGTCGTCCCTATTTCACTTACGGTACTCTTGGTTGAAGAAATTACCTTGCTGACCCCAGTTCCTAAATTAGCGGTTGAATCAAAAATTTTCGACAGATTGTCCCACAATGTTTTTTGTTCGGTACCGGCAGCAACACTATTATTATAGGTATCAGTTGTTGTGTTTGGAGTAAGAGTATTTGGGTCGAGTCCCATTTTTATTGCCTCTGTTTCATCTGTCGAACCATCGTAGGATTTTGATTCATAAGTGATTTTGACCAGTTCACTAATTAAAGGCTTACCATAGATATGGTAGACATCTAACAAAACTTCCGGCGTGGCGGGTTTTGTAATACCTTTGGCCAATAACAATTGATGCACACTTTGGGGGTGTGCATCAATAATGTTTTGGATTACTTTATTGAAAGTGGTCATATTGTGCACATTTTAGCGAGACCCACCGTAGAAGCGTGCTGCATTTGCGCGCCCGATCTGTGCTTTTTGAGCAAGTTCGAAAGCTGCGTTTTTGATAGCACCAACAAACCAACTGAAAGTAACTGTACGACCGGCTGAAATGGTTGTAATAACTGTCGTGTTGTTATCCATTTGGTAATCTTCCAAAGGTATCTCTACGCGTTTGGTGTCTGTTTGTGTACTGTCCTTGTACACGTTCGGATAAACCTGGCGATCTTCCAGGTTACGGAAAGGCGAATTCTGTTTGATATAGATCGTATTATCAAACTGTGCGGCATCGTCTACCAACATTTTCACACCGGTAAAACGTGTGGGATTGTATTTGAGAAATCCCAAAAATTCGGTAATGCTCTTTGGCTTACCTGCACCGGTACAAGCGGTAACACCACTACCAACGATAGTGCCCTCAGCTACAATTGCAGCTACTGCAGAACCGTTAGAATCTTTGATGTCGCTTGCCGATGTAAAATAACCAGGGTTTAACGCTAAGCTACGGTCGATAGCATTTGCGGCGTTATTGGTTATGGTCATCGTGTAGATGAGACCTGTTTTACCTTCGTCTGCAAAAGACGATGCACTACCTTCGAACTGAACGCCAACATCGCCGGCGCCAGTATACAAGTCCTGACCTTCATAGGCAGGGCTTAAATTTCTTGCAGCCAATGCTGCTTTTTGAGCTTCTGTCATAAATTTATTTTTTTAAGATTTTTTCAAAAAATTGGTTGATGTGATCGTACCGGTTTGAGTACCGAGAATGACTGCCTGCTTGGTTGTTAAAATAACAACGAGAATGACAATTAATAGCGCTACTGCGATTACTGCCATCCAAGCAACTGTTTTAGTCTTTTCCATCATGATTATGTGATTTTAATTGTTTTCATTGTAATTAATGAATAAGTGACTTCAAATGTAGAGGTGATAAATCTGTAAAACAATAGCCTAAATATCTTATTATCTTTTACTTAACTTTATTATGTTTTAATGCTTTTTTGTATTAGATTTTGATAGTTTCAGGAAGAAATAACCCAAATCCCGCGACTGCGGGACAATAACAGTAATAAATAATTTATGGTACCTGATCATTAAAAATGATGGTTTCGGAATAAAAAAACCGGTTAGCTTTTATAGTAGCTAGCCGGTCTTTTATCTGCCGGGTGTCCCTAGCTACGCACTAGGGACACCCTAATCCCCTTTTTTAGCGGCAACGAGGTGAATAAATGCCCGGTTAGGGCGGTGAATTACTCTGCTATTGGGTCTTATTTCATAGATAAAACTAACCCAATTAATATAGTAATAGTAAACGGTTAGAAAAACCGATATAAGAAAGATAATCATTAATTACAATGATTTACGGTAAGTGGTTGGATTGATTCTTGCCTGGTACTCATTAATAAAAGCCTGGTGCCCTTCAATAGTTACTTTTAGGTCGAAAATGCGCTGTTGGGCTTTAGCTTCGAACAATGCGTTAAATCGTTTATCATCAATATACTTTTGTAAAGCTGCTTTTTCAGCTTCCAACTGTCGGATGCATTCACTATAAATCCTTATTTTTTCTTTTGCCCTGGCTTTATCGTTCATGGTTTATAAGTTTATTTTCTTTCTGAAAAATTTTATGCCACGATGAATTGAAATGCTTACATATAATAGAGGTGTCGACTTTTACCGGTATTTGTTGTTTGTATATGTCTAAGAAAAAGGTATTATCGTGGTGTATAAGCTTACCTTCAGGATCGTCGACAGCGCGGAATTTAACTTTTTTCAATACTTCGGTTTTAATAAGTACACAGCCAAAACCACACGAAAAAACGTGCTTTACCGTTCCATCGCAAAACAAAAAGCTTTCGTCCTGGGTAAGCATCCTCACAATGCTATCGTTACCAAAATATTTTGGTTCTATGCGTTGTAACATTAGTTTGCTATCGGCGCCATGATTAATGAAGTAAGTAGCTCCAACCACAGGCCCGTCAATTTTCAAAAGCTTTTCAATAATATTTAATGGCGGGAAAACATCGCATTCCAGGGAAAAGAGATAATCATATTTTTTTGAAGTATCGATTAATCTTGTGCTAACATATCTTATAAATTCCATAGATTCTGCCATCACATGCCTGCGGGATACATCGTCTTTTCTTTGCTGAATATGTGCAACTGTTATGTTTGGATACTGCTTACTGATTTGAAGCATAGAATCTACATCATTGCTATTGTCAACTAACAAAATATCGACAGGATAGGTAAGTTTTTGAATGTACTTTAACCAATCCCATATTATATAGGATTTGTAATCGGATATTGGGCAGGCAAGTAGAATTTTAGGCATCTTTTTTTGGGTAAATGTCAGATAATTCAATATTTAGTTTGCCAACAATGAATTCGATTTGCTTTGGTAAAAGTACTTTTTGATTTTTTTGGTATCCAAGCTTTTGCAAATCATCATAAAATCTTATGTTTAGCCAATTTCCCAAGGTCGCGGATGTTACGCGGCAAAGTATACAAAGTTCTTTTTTGGTCATTGTGCAAATCATATCAAAGTCACTGTTTTGTTAGCGTGAAAATCTTTATGTGCGCTTACTTCTTTAAAAGTTTTTTCAATATCCGGGTGTGGATATTTGTTTTTAAGCTGGCTTGTAAATGCTTCGTTGGTTTTAAATAAAACTATGTAATCGGCAATGCGTACCAGGTCAGGTGGCGCGGCCATTAGATAATGAAATGCAAAAAATACGTCCAGATTTTTTTGTTTACTGTCAATGAGTAATTGCCGCAGGCTTTCTTCCAGGGTTGAGCGTATGTATTTAGTGGCATCTTCGAAAATAATAACCGTATTGAAACAATACCGGTTAATTTGTTCTATCAGATGAGTAAAATCCTTATCGTAAATGCGATACATGCCACTTTTCCAATGGTTTAATTTTTCATGGGTAATTAATGGAACATCCCGCCAAACAGGAGAATCGAAAAGGTCAACGATAAGAATTTTTTGTTTTGGGTCGCGGTCTAAGTAAGCATCAATAAGGCCATTAATTTTTAGTTTTTCATCACCTTTAAACCAGGTTGTTTTTCCGGTGCCCCTGGTTCCTATTATTAAACCTATAAGATTTACACGGTTTTCCATTAATCCATTATGAGGTCTACTACCCTATTCGAAATAATATCGAGGCTTACCAATACTAAACCAAGACCAGGAGGTATATCAAAATTGTTTTGTTTTACGAGCTCGTAAATTGGTTTGCGTAAACGTTTCTTTTCGTCGTCGGAAAAAGCCAGCTTTTCGTTAATTTTTGTCATTACGGCTGTAAACGTTTTAAGCTTTTCAACCAGGAGTTTTTTATCGTCAGGGTTTTCGAGCTTTGATAGTTCGGTAACGGTGAGATAAGAAAGCTTTACAGCTTCGAAATATTCTTCGTCAGTTTTGAAACGTTTTTTCTTTTGCTTGCGATTGTTTAACGCTAAAAATGTAGTGTGCTGGGCCGTGTCGAAAGTGTCCACACAAATATCGGTAGTAAAGTCCGGGTCGAAGGTTTTTTCAGGTTTTAATATTGGAGCTGTACTTCCTGGCGCTGTAGTATTGATTGTAGTAGTTGAACTTGTTGAAAGTTTTGCACCAGGCGCTTCAGGTTTCTTTTCGTCCGGGATATATGGAGCGCTTACAAAATCGGAGTCGTTTAACTCAAGCGGTTTAATGTTTAAACCTGTCGGAGCCTTATATTCGGTGGGTACCTTTATAACTTCTTTTAAATCGGTTAAAGAAGGTTTAACGGCAATTTGTACCGGTGCCTCTATGGTTGTAGTTTCGTCGGGCATGTTATTCTATTTGAAAGTCTTTATATTTTTCGCACAAAGGATATATCTCCTGAATAAAGCTAAAGCGTTCCTCCAAACTTTTTGGGTTAATAATAGCATCGGTTGCAATCCTGGAAACTGCTTTTATTGCTTTACTGGCTAGGTTATCTTCCGGTTTAATGGGCCAGAGATTAATAGCGCCCAACGTTTTTATAATAGTTTTTACCACTATTTTATGCTCAGCTTGTAACGCAGTTAATTCGGCTTGTAAACGTGTATTTTCAGATTGTAAATTTTCAATTTCTGTCATTATTTCTGAGCTTTAAAATGATCTTTTATTTCTTTTAATTTGGTGGGTGCGATGCGAAGAATGTTGTAGTCACCGTTACCACGTTCCTGGTAAACATTGAAAAAACGTTTAATAAGAATGTCCGTAGCATCGGTTTTATGTACATGCTCAACCTGGGCCAGTACAAAACTTTCCTCAGGTGTAAGGTTTAAAAGCCTTTGGGTAGTCGCGTCAATTTCTAATGGAATTGACTTTTCGACTATTGTCTCCTTAACTTGCGGATTAGCTTGTAAACCTTCGAGCTGCTGAACAACTTCATTGTATTTTTTTTCGAAATGTTCTTTAAGCTCAACAGTTTGGTTGAACTGTGCGCTAAGTTCGCTAAGTTTTTGCTGAGCTTCCTGCAAAGCTTTTGAAAGTTCACCGATTTGTAACACATCTTCAGGCTGGCTTTCCCTGGTTTTTTGCGTTTTCAACAATGCTTTTTCTACAAGCATATTAAATGCCTGCCTGCATCGGATTGTTTCGTCGCCGTCAAACAAATCCTCAAAATGATCGTCAACAAATTGTTTGTCCTGACCTGTTAACCTTACTGTAAATGGTTCAGTATAAAATCTTTTAATATTATTTTCTGCCATGATTGTAAACTATTTATTTATATATTGTTTACAATATTAAGCACAGTTAAAAGGAGGGTGTAAATATTTGATTGATAATAGCTTTTTTTGAATAAAATAGAAGTTTTTAAGCAGATTTTAACGTATCAATGGCATCTTTTAGCGGAATATCGAAGTAACTGCATAATTCTTTAATGGTAACTACCTGGTGGCGTTTCTTTTTAAGAGCACTTTTGAGTAAGTCAATTTTTTTAGTAGCGGTTGCAGGGGCACAAGAGAAAATCTTCTGAACATCCTTGTTATGAATGATTAACGGAGTCATAGAAACAAAAGTTTACATCACAATTATATAGAAAAAAAAGTTTATAAACAATAGAAAAACAGCTAATTTTAAACTTTTTATGCCGGTTCGTAACCTTAATTTATGATGATGCTGCCGGCCATATCGCCGTTTATATGTATGTCTGCAGTAAACATTAATTTCGATGATGTGATATCACATCCTTAAAATTACTGATGTTGGACCGGCACGTTACTTCTGATGTTGACGCGTGTAAACGTCGTTTTTATACCTCTGAAACTCAATAAAAGGTTTTTTTCTTTTACATGAGGCACTTGGTCAAGAAGTGCTAAAAAAACTGTGCTTTCGTGCTATTCTTCATAAAATATTATATATTAATTAATTATACAGTTCTGTTTTATATCAATAAGTATTTATAAGGCTTTGAATTGATTTTAAAAAATTAAGTTATTGATTATCAATTAAAATTTTAGCACAGTTTAGCACAGTTTAGATATTAAAAAACACAGTTTTTAAAATAAAAAGCAAAGCACTAAATATAAAATACTGATTATAAAATTATTATGTATATAAAAATATAAAACAGTGCTAATCGTGCTAAACTGTGCTAAAACAGTGCTGTATTAATGCATTAATCTTCAATAAATTATAAAAGAAAGTTCTAAAGTTCAGTTTTTATACTACTTTTTATATAAGTATACTTTAAAAAAAGAAATATATATAAAAAATATAATATATTATATATGAGCGATTTGTTTATTTTTTTTCTCAACACGATTGCACTATTTTAATTCATAAAATAAAAGGGGGCGGGGGAAGTTGAAGACAAAAGACAAAAAAATAAAAGGAATAAATAAAAAACGCGGCGAAAAGGCCGCGAAATTTCAACGAACTACGTTCGTGCTTTATTAGATGTTAACTATTGCTTCGATAATTGCTTTACGCTCGAATATGGGCAAACGTTTTAAACCCTGCACATGTCGCTGTAGTTTTTTTCGGATGCGTTCGCGTTCCCGGAAGGTTTTACCTAGGTAGGAATAGTCGTGAAGCTGTTCCGGCTCCGGGTAATTCATGTACAAAACTTCGGTTGCAGAGCCTTGCCTCGTTTGTGCTTTAAATTCAATTTTACGCCAGCCTTTCAGCTGATCGGAGTATAAATCGTTATTATAGCAGCTTATGGCAACATTAAAAGGTAACCTGGTGACCACGTCTAAAAACTCGATATGGTCCGCCCGTAAAAATTCATGCTTATATCTTGCCCTGGGGGTTTTTCGGCTCTCAATTAGGTAAGGAGGATCGCAATAAACGAATACCTCTTTACCGTATTGTATAAAAGTTTCGCCATGGCCGACATCGTGCAAAAAGTCGATGCCATTTTTATGGTTAACTATAATATTAAGGCCTTGCTCTTTTATGGCAGGGTTCCAGAAGCTATTTATCAAATCTTCGTCGAGTTCACAACCGATATTATAGACTGGTGCAGGTTTTTTATATCGCATAATGGCACCCTTGCCCAAAAACGGCTCAATATAAACCTTATGCGGCGGAATCTGATTAATAATAGCCTGGTAAACGCCCGAACCGTTTTTGCCACCATAGTAGCTGCCTGTATTGGGAATGATAATCATAAACTTGATATTGTTGTACCGGGTGTTACTTCAACCGGAATGCCTTTGCATTGTTTGGAAGGATCGTAAACGGATATAAAACCGTTTTGACCTGCACCGCATAACTTAGCGCCGCAACCTTTTTTAACGTAATAGTCTATTGTTTGGTCAATATCTTCATTCGTGACATATTCGCTTAGCTGCTTTTTTAGTTTCCAATATTGATTAATCAAATTAATTATGGCTTTATCATCTTTATCGTTTAAAGCCTTTACAAAAGGCAAACAAAGTGATTTAATAGCGTTAAGATATTCTGTATTATCGTATTTTGATTGAGCGTCAAGTAATAAACCAGTATCAACCCGACAATGATTGTTTTTAACTTTAACAAGGAACATCTTATCTTTTAAAAATGTATTGGCTGCATGGGATGAAACATATTTCTCAGAAGTAACAACGCCTTTTTTATCGAATTTAAAATAATTCAAACCGCCAAAAGCACAGGCGTATTGATCCTGCTTACCGATGCATTTACCCATTTTGTTTATTTCCAGGTCGCAAGCCATTTCGGCTATTTCCCTGTTTGTTTTTTCTGGGAATAAAGCTTTTAATAAGCCGACAGCCACCGCACTGCTACCCCCTAACCCGGTGCCTATGGTTGAAATGTTTGAAATAATATGTATTTCAATGCTTTTTGTAATGCCTGTCATTTTAAGCGCTTCCTTAACTATCGGGTGTTTTACCTGGTTAACATCGCAAACCGATTCGGTTTCGGTGTAACAAACCACTATTTTGTTATCGTCGCGCTTATTGAGGGTAATATATATATACCTGTTAATGGCACAGCTAACCACTTCGCCGCCAAACTGGCTATAATAGTTCTCAATATCGGTTGCGCCGCCTACAAAGCTAATTCGCATAGGTGTACGGGTGATTATCATATCAATCAATTTTTTTGTTAAACCTTTGAGAACGAATGCAGTTTAATATTTTCATTAGCCGGGCGCGATGGGTAAAAGTGGTTAAAGCCATGGTAAACATTTTATCGATACCTGGTTTATGCAATGAATAATCTGATAAAATGGCTTCGATTTTTATGGCACAATCCTTTACGTTTGCATATTTTACTACATAATTAAATAGAAAGGTGTCATATTCCCTGTTGTTATCCATAAGTAATACACACCGGTAAGCAGTTTCGATATAACCTCGATTAACACTTGCAGGCTCTATAATCGGAAAACCGCCAAGGTCTTTTTCGTCGCGGTGCTTTATGAGAATAATTTTGCTTTGCATCGCTAGTTTTGCGGTTTCGATATCATTGAGGGTACAATAAACAGTAACATGAACATTCTTTTTCTTAAGCTTAAATGTTTGTCCTATTACTTCATCTGTCCAAGTATCCCCAATTAACAAAATATTAACATTATCGAGCATCGGTATTAATACTGTTAGAAATTCAATGCGGCTGGGATAAGGATAACCGATAAAACAAACGTCATATATCTTTTTTGGCTCGTAGTTTTGCACAAATTCAAGCAATTTATTGCTTATAGACAGGCAATTCCAATGTAAAACCCGCCTTTCCTTTTCTTCGTTTACCTTATCTATGTAATAATAATAAGCGTTTATATCATTGGTTACTATCCAATCCAAAACGTCAATATAATTTATGTTTGCATGGAGGGCCTGGGGATCTTCGCAAAATAAACCTACAGTTTGGGTTTGGGGATTTTGGCGCGTAATGTCTATAATTTCCTGTTGTGTAAAATTATAGATTGGCCCCATGAAAATTATTAAATCAGGGCTGTTGTCAGTAATTTCTACAAAACATAACGATTTAAGCGCTTCTAAAACATTATCGGCTAGTTGTACCTGGCTGGCAGTCCGTCCCCGATCACCCGAAGTGACAAACATTATTTTCAGGTCATTTTTTATTTCTTTGGCCCTTATGATTTGCTCAAATTGCTTGGTAATTGGCTTAATTTCATCGCTAAACATTCGTTTACCCTGGTGCCAGTGATAACTGCAAAGCGGATCACCTTCGAGCCAGCCGAAAGCGGTACCGGTTTTTCCGTTTAAAGCATAAGCCCTTAGAATATAGTCCCAATCTTCGCAAGCTAAGATACGCTCGTCAAACATGCCTATTTTTTCAAGGATACAGGTTCTATATAAAACCTGGCCGCTATCTATATGATTGCCTTCTTTTTCAGCCTCAAAGTCTTTTGGTTTAATAAAGTGTATGCCGTGTGTTTCGCCGGTATGTTCCATAGGACAAACCACTATATCATTTTCCGGGTGAGCTTCCAGGAAAGCAACCATTTTTTCAAGAAACTGAGGATATTTTGTGTTATCGTCGTCGAGCGTACACCAGTATTGGCCTTTTATAAGGTCTAAACCTTCGTTCCAACAGTATGATATATTGTTTATGTTTTGTTCGTGCCGTACCCAGGTTACCCGTTTGTCCGTGAAATAAGCGCTAAAAACAAATTTATTTACTTTCCAATCTTCAGTGTAATCAAGTATAATCAATTCCCAATTGGTTAAGGTTTGGTTAATGATCGATTGAATAGCCTGTTTAAGAAATTCGGGCCGGTTATAAGTGACAATTATTACACTTACCAAAGGTGCTTTTTCATCGAGTTTTACAGCATAGCTTTTAGATTTTTTCTTTGGAATGCGAAGCGCGGAAGTATAGTTTTGTCGCCATGTTTCGCCAAGTTTACGCAATTTGTCATAATCAACGCCTTTAATTTTGCGCTCGTAAGGGTAACGCACTTCGCAATAGTGTTCTTCAGGGGTTACCCAATAGTCATTTTCTTTAATCCAATTGTAAAGAAAGCTACCAGGATAACTTGTATAGGTAGATGCACTATGAAAAGCCGGTTTAATAATTTCGAGCATTTTCCCGGTGCTTTGTAAATCTTCTTCGGTTTCGGTAGGCAGGCCCACGATGTAATTTCCAAAAATATTAATACATGATTCATGCAAAATATTGCAAGCTTCGATATTTTGCTCCACGGTACAGCCTTTTTGCAGAAAATCAAGCATTCTCTGGCTGCCAGATTCAAGACCGACACTTACATAAGTTAAACCGATATTGGCAAGCTCCGGGATAAATTCTTTCATTTTTATAATGGTATCGGCCCTTAACTGACACCACCAGGGAATAGATGCAAACTCTTTGCCCCACTTTTCAACAAATTCAGCTAGCCACTTTTTAGATCCCAAAAGATCGTCGTGAATCATTATGGATCCCACACCGTAATTTTTACGGATGTGAAGAAGTTCACCTATAAAATTATCGACGCTGCGGATCCTTATCTTATCGCCAGAAATAAGGTTACGGCTTGGAGCGCAAAACGTACATTTACCCCAGCAACCACGCCCGGCAACGATGGTTATAAATGGCTCCGGTAATTGCGGTAACAAAGGCGAAGTTTGTTCCATGCGAGGGTTAAATAAATTTCTGTCTACCCATGGCAAAGAGTCCAAATCTTTTACCATTTTTAACTCGTAAACCGGTTCGGGTTTTTCCCCGGATGATATCGACTCAGCAATTTCGATGATGTGCGGCTCACCTTCGCCCAACACAATAG
>Ga0224522_1000294_pt1 | contig 19201 bp, 11 predicted proteins | sample CFST25metaG_FD_182733 | JGI IMG/M metagenome (GOLD analysis project Ga0224522, IMG submission 182733) | Peat soil microbial communities from Stordalen Mire, Sweden - C.F.S.T25 | ecosystem: Environmental > Terrestrial > Soil > Wetlands > Peat | place: Sweden: Norrbotten County, Stordalen Mire...
GGATATCCGTGATCTTTGCAGCAACACCGCCCTTTATCAGGGCTACCCTTTTCAGATGGTCGAAATCAATTCCCCTTCAGCGAACGCTGGAAATGATACCACCATCGCAAACGGTGCATTTATTACCCTTCATGGAAGTGGAAGCGGTGGAACCGGTCCGCATACGTATCATTGGGAACCTGCGGCAATGCTGACGAATCCCAATGTTCAGAACCCGTTGACACTCAACATCGGCACTACGACGCAGTTTACGCTAACGGTAACCGATAGTGTCGGCTGTCATGCCGATGACAATGTTCTCGTGACGGGTGTCGGTGGGCCCCTGGGGGTTGATGTTTCAGCTACACCAAATACGATTTGTTCCGGTTCATCAACCGTATTGCAGGCACTTGGGTCAGGCGGAAGCGGAAATTTTTCATTTACATGGACCTCTACTCCTCCCGGATTTAATTCCAATTTGCCAAATCCAACCGTATTTCCGCTGGTAACGACTACGTATCACGTTGTTCTGAATGACGGATTCAGCACGGTCTCAGGAAGTACCCTTGTTAATGTCAACCCAAAACCAGGTGCGCTACCCGGGAGCCCCTTCAGCATTCCTTATGGTACGAATGCTTCATTATCAGGCTCGGGATATGGGGGATCGGGGTCATACACGTTTTACTGGACCTCATTACCACCAGGATATTCGTCAACTTTAAGTAATCCTACATTCACTAATCTTCAGGCTTCCACTATATTTATCCTTATTGTGACCGATGAATCTTCCGGCTGCCAGAGCGATCCCTCACAGATTCTGGTGACAGTTACCGGAAGTCCGCTGGCAACAAACCCGGTTGCTGATCACCCGGTGATATGCCAGGGTGTCTCCACCCAGCTCCATGCCATGGCGGGTGGCGGATCAGGAACCTATACCTATTCCTGGACCTCCAATCCACCAGGGTTTACTTCATCCGTCGCAGATCCCATTGTTTCTCCGATGGAATCCACAAGTTATGAACTGGTATTGAACGACGGATTCAACCAAACCAGCGGAAGTGTGATCGTTCATGTTAATCCGCGGCCTGTAATACATCTTGGACCAACCGATACCACCCTCTGTGTATACGATACGCTTATGCTTGATGCTGGAAATCCTAATTCATTTTATTACTGGTCAAATGGTGCCACAACTCAGAAAATTACTGTATCGACATCGGGTATTGGATTTGATATTCAATCCTATAGTGTAAGGGTGGTAAATAATTACGGTTGTGTGGATTCGGCAAATATCAATGTTACATTCAGTTTTGCAGCTTGTACAGCGATCTGGGAAAAAGTAAATACATCATCCCTTTCAATCTGGCCCAATCCCGGCCAGGGAATTTTTACCCTGAAAATTGAACCGGTTACAGGGCCTTTCAGGTTGACAGTCTTTAACCTTCTTGGAGTTGTGATCCACCAGGAAGAAATCATGGCCACCCCCGGTAAATTTCTGAAGGATCTTGATTTTTCCGGATTGAATTCAGGAGTTTATTTTCTGAGGATTTCAAACCCGCAGGGAGATAAAACCTTAAAACTGGTTATCAGGTGATTTGATTTCGGCTTTTTATTCATCAACGTTTTCAGGGTCGAAAGAAGAATCTGCCTTGTTCTCCTTTAGAATTCCGAAAAATTTCAGGATACGGTGCCAGAAAAGTTTTACGGCAATGGCTGCTCCTGCAAATACAGCTACCAATGCCTGAAGAACAATACTTCCGGTTCCGGGATCAATGTATGCAATAAGGTGGGGTATAATTGAAAGTAATAGCATAGGGGGTAAACTTGGTATTAATGGGTCCTTGTCCGATAAGTTAATGCTTGCAAACCTTGATTGTAACCTGAAGTTGATGCCTGGTTCGCAAAGGTACATAATCTTTACTTCCTTTTCATCCAATAGATTATTCTTTCGGAGGCAATGATCTTTTCTTTGGCTTTAATAGTATAAAACATTTCAAATTCTTTCTTAAATGTTTCCTCAGTGTAATCATCGAAGATATCCTTCCTTGATTCAAGTAGGCGTTGAACCTGGGAATCGGTTTTGGGTACGAATTCAACGATTAGGTTATCAGCAATTTTCCATAAAAATTTAGCGATCTTATAAAAAGGCAAATTATTTGAAATGGCCAGGTGGTGGATTAATGCTAGAGCAAATACAGTATCCGGGAAGGGTCTCCGCTTAAGCCCCATTCTTTCTTTATTGTTCCAGCCAATGGAAGGACTCGGATTCGTCAAATCCATAATCAACGGAAGAATATCTTCAATACGTTGTTTCCTGATGTACTGATAGCAGGAATCAACCGCCAAAGGATCAATATCGAAAGCAATACATTTAGCTCCCTGCTGGCTTGCAATTTGTGTGAACTCACCTGTATTCGCCCCCAGATCCCAAACCGTTTGAGGTTTGATAGCCAGGACGAATCTGGAAATAATTTCTTTCTTATGGGTAAAAGATTGGGGAGAATAGTTTGTAAATGTATAATAATCACCCCATTCACTAATCCGGGTTTTTATTCTGAGTTTTTTTACGGCGGAATACAAACTTTGAATCACTGCCTCCAGATTTGACTGCGAGATTTTAATATTCCTGGCTGCCAAACCTTTGTGTTCATATTTTTTTTGCGATTTGGCATGAAGATGAAGATGCATGAATAATGAGAAATTCAGATTAGTCCTGAAAGGTAAAAGTTTCGCAGCCAGGTCCAACGGGATACCATCCAGGTATATTTTCATTAACTGGTTTAACCGGATATCGGTATGGCTCATTAAGGCAAGGGGGGCTAAAAAATGCTGACAAAACTGACGGTAGGCTTCCCAGGGTTTACCCTCCTGATATTTCTCAAAAGAAAGCGTATCGATAAAAATTGGTTTTCCTTTACAAAATTGGATATTATAGGCACTTGCATCCTTTAAAGTCATTCCATACTGCAATGAAATCTTTTGAATTGCCAGTGTCAGGAGTGCCGCATCTTTCAACTGGCTGAAAGACCACTCATAGGGATATGAGATAAAATTAATGGCTTCCGGTTCAAGAACTTTGTAGGCGTCATCATTCACTCCCCTGTAATTTTCAACTTCTCTGTGAGGAATCAACAGCCCTTTTTTGCATAATTTATCATGAAGTCCTGATCCTGTTAAAAGTTCATAATCTTCCTTATAGCGGATGTTCACCTGTCTAAATAATTTTCCATTTTCATAAAACAGGAAGCCGCTTGGGTCACGGAATGAACTTTGATGGATTTTCGTACCCATAATATCAAAAATGATCTTATTTTTTGCTATCGAGGACCAGGCTGACTACTCCAATTCCGAGTTTACGCAGGTCATTGGATTTTTCAATTGCACTGGGGGAAATCGGATTGCTATATACGAAAACGATATTAACCGATCCGTCCGTTATGATCTTTTTAGGAATTACAGCTTCATACACTTTGTATTCTTTAACCAGCCAACTGCCTATTTTAATGTGATTTACAAGAATAGTCACAACCTGGCAATTAATTTTATTATGGGCCAGGTATGCGAAACCATGGAGACGTAAAATCAGGTCCTTCCTTGGGAGATGTTCAAGTTTGAATGACAATCCGGATGCAGGACCATCGCTCCAGCCTTGTGTGGGTTCGGCCGGACTCCAACCCGCCCTGAGATATGGGTCCGATGCTCCATGACCATCGGATGTAAACAAGATTTCTTTTCCCAGGATATAGGAAGATGATGCAGAAACAGGAATCTTTTCAATCCCCTTTTCCTTATAAATGTAATTTCCAAGATGATAACTTTCGGGATTGTATGAAGGACCGGAGACAATGTATTCCGTCATGGGGGGGAATTTGTCACTATTCCAATATTCGTGCTCCCATTCATAATAATAAAATATCCGTTTCCTTTCCTGCGCGGATCTTGCCATATTAAATTGACGACACAGGCTATCATTATTCCTTAATCCTAAAAGACAGGCCAGATCTGTCAATTCCAAAGGGATATCGCTTGTTACCATTTTCCCTTTTGTATGGGCAGGCTTATGCAGGAGTAAGGCAAGTGATGAACTTTGCACACAGGGCGGGACGAGACTTAACGCATCATAATAAATATCTTTACGGTCAATTGGGCTGAAGAAACCTGTACCATGATCAGAGAGAATAACTATTTCAGTCTGATCATAAATGCCTGCTCTTTTCAACGTTCGTAAAATACGGCTTGCTAATTGGACCGCTCCCCTGGTTTGTTTAATATAGGCTTGTCCAACAGGGAACCCCGGTTCAAATTTGAGATTCTCATTCATGCTCCAGGGTGCATGAGGGATAAAGAAATGGAAGAATTTGAAGGTCCCTTTCATCTCAGAATTGACCGTTACGTTTTTCTCAAATAGTTCCAGGAATCGGATATCTGCACCAAGGAGTCCGGGTGGATATTGCTTTCGGGCAAGAAAAGAAAAAAACCAGTTCCCGTTATTGTAGATAATGGGTTTTATAAAGGTCGGCAGACCACGAAAAGCAGCATAATCCAGATATTCAAGAAGATTATCAAAATAGGCGTTAGTTAATTTATATGCGACTTCCCGCATCGGTACGACATCGGGGAAGCCGCATTCCAACTGGCCTACAAAGCTTGTGCTATAAAATTTTTTTTGATACTCCCGGAAAATGTTAAAATTTTGGGGCAGGTTTGTAACATAATTATAATACGATTTATCATTTCTGTAAAGGCTTCCTGTCAGAATGGAAGGTAAACTTGCCTTGGTCGTCGGGAACCTGGAGATGGTGTTTCTGTAAAAAGTAAAGCCATCCATTTCCTTTATTTCCCCGGGATAATTGGTCGCGATATAATTAAAATAATCCGACTGAAAATCGTCAAGAAGAATGACCAGAACATTTTTTTCACGATGAAAAGAAAAGATCCCCTTGGTTGTTGATTTATTCACGGCACTTTTCAGCCTTTCAGGCGCCTTCAGAAAACTGATTATTACAGAAACAGAACTAAGAAAAAATACTGCCATCAAAAGGGCCTTAACAAGAGTGCGTTTACCTTTCATGAAACCGATTAGCGTAACCACTGTGATCGTAACCCACAAGACACCCTCAAGGAACATATTAACTTTCCAGCTGCCCCAGGCAATCTTTTGACCGTTAAATTGTCCGAAATTCCAGATAAGCAACTGGCTTTGAACCCACACAGCGAGTGATAATCCGACGATTATTCCTGCTATTATTGTCGTAACCCGGGTATATGGCCGCAGATATAAGAGGATAAGATAAAATATTACTGACAGCAACAGGAAAATGATAACTAAAGGGATAATGACATCCCGGAGGTTAAAAGTGATCTCATTTCTGTTGACGAAATAAATAGAAAGTCCTGAAACGATCAGGATTGTAAATGGGAGGGCACAGGCAACAGGTATTAGTAAAGATTTAGAATATTTCATCATGATGAAATTGTGGGGAATAAACGATCAGTTAATACTATAAGTTGAATCGGTAATTCCGGATATTTCTGCGGAATGAGTTGCCTGCATTGTGGATTCTCTTCGATAATTCCGATATCCCTCAGCAATGATACAATTTTTATCGAGAAAAATAAAAGAAAAGTTTCATCTGCTTTTAAAATACTACAGGGTTATTTTCATCCCAATCAGGTGACTGAAGGGATATAAACGCAACTCTTTTATCAGAATTCAATTTTATAACTGATCAATGGAAGGATCCCGAGTGATTTCTGTGGTTCAATAGTTTTGCTGTAATCATCATAGGAATAACCTATGTCCGGTTTGTTATTTAAAAGGTTCCTGATCTGTATGGCGAGGATACCGGAAACTTTCCTGTAATTAAGGCGGTAGGTCAGGGTAAGGTCGAGATAAAAAAATGAGGGTAACCGTGGCACGTATGCATTTGTTTCGTCGAGTACTTCACGATGTTGGGTTCTCGACTGGTAAAGATCGATCGGAACATAATATTCACCCCCGCTGAAGGTTCCCTTCAGGTTAAAGCCAAGAATATTCTTTTTCCTGATGGTCCACTCTTTCCCTGCCAGCAGGTTGATCACGAAATTTGAATTGAACCGGGTATTCCGCTCAATGCCATCCCCACCGGTATATTTGGAATCAAAAAAAGAAACCGTTGCCAGGGTATAAAATTGTTTGGTCAGGAATTTCTCTACCGTAAAATCAATACCAACATTTCTGCCTTTACCCTTGTTTACCAGTGTATCTTTACTATAATCCCCGGTACTGTTGATCATTGAGAAATAACTTCCTTGTATCACGGGAATAGAATACAGATACTGGTAATAGGTTTCGATTTTCAATCTCAGATCCGGCCGGATCAGATAATCATAACCCAGAACGAAATGTTGCGACCGGTCGAAATCAAGATGCCGGTTTGGTTGCACAGTCGTTCCCTTACTATCCTGGGTTTCGATAAGGTACAAACCGATATCCTCCAACTGGGAATGGAGCCCGTATCCAATGGTTAACCCATGATTCCGGCTGACCTGCCAGTGCAGCGCCAACCGGGGTTCTGTGGCAAAACGGTTATTCAGTGATAAATACTGGAAGTAGATTCCGGCACTGATGAAAAAGTTATTCGTGATATCCGTCCTGGATTCAATAAAAGCCTGTCCTAAAACCGAATTGCCTTTTCCATTATTCACTTGTTGAAAAATCCCTGTAAACGGGTTACGTGTTTTGATGTCCAGGTTGTAAAATAAGTAGTTTCCCATGACACCACTGCGTAATGAATAATGTGTTCCGAATTTATGGTTTATTGAAAAGGAAACGGTTATACGATAATTCTGATGGGTTAAACTATCTTCAGGTTGCTTGCCATAGGATGAAGTTACCAGATTTTCGGCATCACCGATAAAATTATAAGTGGCTGAAACACAGGAACGCAATAAAGTTGCCTTATCCAGATTAATTTGGTGATTTAACCCAACGGCTCCCATCCTGTTGTTCAGGCTCTGTTCAGAACGGTCGTCAAGGGAATGCCATTGAGTGGAATCCATCACCGGATGCGTAGATATCCTCGACAGCCCACCGATCCCGATGAGTGAAAATGTCCCTGCATGCTGGGTTGGAAAATTCATCTTAAAGGAGAGATCCTGGAATGAGGGAATTTTATTCTTCATCCAGGGATCAATATACTGTAAGAAGTAAAGGACTGAATACCGGTAATTAAACAGATAGGAAGAATTTTGTTTTTTACTGAAAGGGCCTTCTGCCGAAACATCCAATCCCTGCACCCCAAGCTGGACGGCATATTCATGACGGAAGTTGTTCCCGTTCCTGAAGCGCATATCGAATACACCGGAGAGTGCATTACCGAACTGGGCAGGGAAAGCAGCCGTGTAAAAGTCCGAATTATTGAGCACCTGGCTGCTGATGATGGTAAAACCTCCACCCGATTGGCCCACAAAGGCAAAATGGTTCGGGTTGGGGATGTCAACGCCATCAACCCTCCACAACAAACCCTTGGGTGAGTTTCCCCGTATCACGATCTCGTTGGAATTTACACCTGCATCTGAAACCACCCCTGCAAAGTTCGCAACCATGCGCATAGGATCATCCAGTGCGCCGGCATAACGGCGCGATTCCTCCACGTTGAACGAACGGGCGCTTACCATCGCCATAGGGTTCGTAGGTTTATCCTTATTGACCGTTGCTTTTATTTCAACTTCCGCTGTTGTCACCGCAAGCGCCTGAAGTTCTATATTAACGATGCATTCTTTCCCTGAGGTAACCAGGATTTCAGGGAGTATGGCAGGTTTATATCCGACAAAACTGACCATAAGCGAATGACGTCCCACTGGTACATTGTCAATAATGAAATTGCCTGTCGGATTACTGGTGGCTCCTTTTAGCGGATCCGAAAGCATCAGGACGATATTGGCTCCCGGTAAGCCGATTCTGGTTTCAACATCTATTACCTTCCCCCGGATGACCTGGGTTGGGGTCTGGGACAATGAGGTTGAAACAGAAAGAAGAATAATAATGATGAGGAGAAAAATTCTGCTCATAACCCGTTATCATGCTTCAAATATAATTCTTTTCACCGAAATTTCTTTGCAATCTCCTTCGTTTTATTATCTTCGTCGCACCTTGCATTTTGTTTCTTAGGGTATTTATTGAGGGATGATCACTCCGTCAAATCAAAAGTTCAGGGTGAAAAAAATTATTTTTGTATTACCAACTACTGAAGGATAAGATCAAAGTATTATGAATAGAACAAAATTGATGGTCATCATCATTTGTATCCAATGTTGTTTATCAGGATTACAGGCACAGACCTTACAGGATGCCATGAAGATCCTTAACCCGGGGAGCGGGGGATTGTCCGAAAAAGATGCAGTGGCGGGGATAAAAGAAGCCCTTGTAAAAGGAACCGGAGAGAGTGTGGCACTTGTTTCGAAAGTTGACGGTTTCTTTTTAAACCCTGAAATCAAAATTCCGTTTCCGGAGAACGCACGGACCATCGAATCACAATTGCGTAACGTAGGGCTTGGCAATAAAGTGGATGAAGTTATCCGTTCCCTTAACCGTGCTGCAGAGGATGCTGCGAAAAGCGCACAATCCATATTTGTTAATGCGATTACCAGCATGAATATCTCCGATGCACTCCAGATTGTCAGTGGAAAAAATGATGCTGCCACTCAATACCTTTCCAAAACTACTACTCCTGAACTCAAGGCAAAGTTCAGCCCGGTGATTAAAGCTTCGCTCGACAAGGTCGATGCCACCAGGCTCTGGACTGAGCTGATCACGCTGTATAATCAAATTCCGTTTGTTACAAAACAGAATCCGGATCTGACGGGCTATGTAACCGACAAAGCCATCAGTGGCCTGTTTACAATGATTGCAAAAGAAGAAATAAAGATACGGCAAAACCCGGCAGCCCGTACAACTGAATTGTTGAGAAAGGTTTTTGGAAAATAACGACAAATCAGGATCATAAATCTAAAGGTGATAACACGTAAAACTATCCAATGAAACAATCCTTTCTTGCAGTACTATTTACTTTTATATCCGTAATACTCATGGCACAGGGGATCGTCAGTGTTTCCCCGACTTCCACTCCGATCAATACCATAGGTGTAAATGTCACCATTGTGCTCGATTCAGCAATTGCACCCCCGGGACCGGTACAGCCCTCCAGCGTCAATATCGGCCCTGCGCTTGGTGCCAGCGTTACGCGAACCAACCAATATGTCTATGCGACATTTGATTTTACCCATATGAGTGCCGGAAAGTACAATGTATCCGTCCTTTTCCCCGGACCACCTCCCGATTACCAGGTCGTCACCTTCATGATCCCTGCTGCATTTACCGTAACCGATACGGCCATAACAGCTTGGACCATTCCCGGCACCAAAGTAGCTGTCTGTTATGACACGATCCAGGTAATCCCCTGTCCGTCGGACCCTGGTTCATCCTTTTATGGCCAGTTTAACGGGATCACCCCATCCTATGTGAACAATGGCGATGGTACAATAACCGATACCGTTACCGGCCTGATGTGGCAACACGACCCGGGTGTAAAAAAGACGTTCATTGAAGCACTTTCGGGAGCCGTGACCTCGACGCTCGGCGATTACAGCGACTGGCGATTACCCACCATTAAAGAAATGTACTCCCTGATCGAATTCACCGGTGTTGATCCGAATGTGCGGAATGGAATATCCCTTTCTGTCCTTACGCCTTTTATCGATACAAATTTCTTTGTATTCCATTATGGGGATACCACAAACGGATACCGTCTCATCGATTCACAATACTGGACCTGTACTGAATTTGTTTCCTTTGTGATGGGCGGCGACCATTCAATATTCGGCGTCAATTTTGCCGACGGGCGGATCAAGAGTTATCCCCGGCAGAGGATGGCCACCGATAACAAACTCTACACACAATACGTTCGCGGCGGGAAAGGATACGGGATAAACCGTTTTACAGACAATGGCAACGGGACCATCAGCGACGATGCAACCCGCCTCATGTGGACAAAAGAAGACAGTCACGCCGGGATGAACTGGCAGGCGGCGCTGGCATTTGCTCAAACGATGAATACAAACCATTTTGGCGGACATAGCGACTGGAGATTGCCAAATACCAAGGAGTTAGAAAGTATTATTGATTATTCACGGTCACCACAGACTACCCATTCTGCGGCTATCGATACGGTTTTTCTGTGCAGCCAGATCACCGACGAAGCCGGGCATCCCAACTGGCCCTGGTACTGGGCAAGTACAACCCATGCTTCATTTGACGGGTATACTACCAATGGTTCCAACGGTGTTTATGTTTGTTTTGGTTCAGCCTTCGGCTGGCAGACAGCTCCCGGCAATTCCTATCTTTCTCTTACCGATGTTCATGGGGCAGGCGCACAGCGAAGCTCTCCTAAGTGCGGGACATACCTCGGTGATTCTCTGGGAGTCGATTCAATTGGAAATACTGTTTATGGAAGAGGTCCCCAGGGTGATGTTCTCAGGGTCAATAATTATGTACGGCTCGTCCGTGATATTCCTGCCATCTCAGGTATGAATAATATGCAAGGAAACCAGTCAGGTTCCGTGGTCTATCCCAATCCTTTCCGGACACGAACAACAATCCGGATCAATTCGCATGAAAAAATAAGGAATGCTGAATTGGAGATCTATGACGAATATGGAAAAGAAGTCAGATCCATGACCGGAATAAACACAAGTGAAATAACGGTAGACAGACAAAATATTTCGGCAGGGATCTATTTTTACCGGATTTTAGAAAACGGGAAGTTGATAACATCCGGTAAGTTGATTGCGGAATAATGAGAACCAGAAAATTCGGCACATCTACAACCCATGTGGAATTTAACAGGATACAATATCCATTTTACTTCCAGGAATTAATAATTTTACAGCAGAATTAAAAAGATGCAATTCCATTCACTACTCTTCATCTATCTCTTTCTGCCCGTAACGCTTTTCTTTTATTATATCGCACGGAAAAGTCTGCGGAACATCATATTACTAACCGCCAGCCTGATTTTTTCTTCCTGGTTCCAGATTTACCTTTCCCTGGTACTTATCGGATCAATAACGATGAATTATGTCGCGGGTATAGTTATTGAACGGACTTCAAATGAAAAGAAGAAGAAACTGTTTTTCTTGCTTGCAGTTATCTTCAATCTATTGTTACTGTGCGTTTTCAAGTATCTTAGCTTTCTTGGAAACACGGTGTCAGAACTCATCTCAAGTTTTGGGATTGACCCTTTTGTAATAAAAGGATTTGCAATGCCCCTCGGGATTTCATTTTATACATTTAAAGCTTTAAGTTACCTGATAAGTGTTAAGCGGAAGGAAGTTCAGGCTCAAAAAAGTTATATTGAGCTGGCGGTATACATTTCCATATTCCCGCAATTAATTGCGGGGCCTATCGACAGGTACAGAAATTTATCCCCTCAACTGACCGATCATTCCTCTTCATTTGAACGGTTCTCATCCGGAATAAAGAGATTTATTCTGGGACTTGCAAAGAAGGTGATTCTCGCAACTCCCCTGGCAATGGTGGCTGATAAAATCTTCAACAGCCCGGTTACTGCGTTAAATGCCCCACTCGCATGGTTTGGCGCGATCTGTTACATGTTGCAGATCTATTATGATTTTGCAGGGTATACGGATATGGCTATCGGGACAGGGAAGATGTTCGGATTGGAATTCGCGGAAAACTTTAACTTTCCTTACAATGCGGTGTCAGTCAAGGATTTTTGGAAACGCTGGCATATCACCCTGTCAACATGGCTTCGTGATTATTTGTTCCTGCCACTCGCCTATGCCCGTTCGAAAAAAATGAGGAAAGAAAAATACCTGGGCCTGAAAACAGATAACTGGATCTATCTTTATGCAACGACTATCACATTCCTGCTTTGCGGATTGTGGCACGGAGCAGCTTGGACTTTCGTGATCTGGGGATTGTTTCATGGATTGATGCTGGTGCTTGAACAATTTGGTTTCGGTAAGATCCTGAAAAGAGCATACCGGCCTTTACAGCATTTGTATCTTTTATTATTCCTCCTTATTTCCTGGGTTCTTTTCAGATCGCCTTCCATTCAGGATGCCTTCCAATACATCGGGAACATGTTTGGAACCGGCGGTCAGCCGGAGAATTTTTCATTAGTTTCAGAATATTTAAATACCCGGAACATCTTTGTGTTGATTATAGGTATACTCGGCACAACCCGGTTTTTTGATCATATCCTCGGTTTCCTTAAATCATTTCCGGAAATGAAAATCGCCGTTATCCGTGCAACCGGAACACATTTCTATCACATTTGCGGGATCATCTTTGTGCTATTGACCCTGGTACTATCCACAATATTTATCATTGCGGGAACCAGTATTCCTTTCATCTATTTTAAATTCTGATGGATGAAAACAACAGCTAAAATGTACCAGGTTATTCTTACAGTTCTCTTTTTATGCATGATTTCCTTCAGTTTTTTAAATGATTTCTTCGGTTTTTATAAAGTCCCCGAAACGAGCCAGACCGAAAACAGGAAATTGGCCTCAAAACCATCGTTTGATATTAACAAGCTGGATCCTTATCCGAAATCCTATGGCAACTATTTCAATGATCAGTTTCCGTTCCGGGAGGACCTGCGTCTGCTGAATTCCCTGATCTGTTATTATGTTTTACATCAATCGCCGCTTCCGGGTGAGGTAGAAGTCGGAAAGCACGGATGGTTCTTCTCTGATCAGAAAGAAAGTGTTGTTTACCAGGGGAAATTCGACCTGGCAAAATATCAAATCTCTTCGCTGGTAAAAGAACTTCATAATCGAACCATCGATTACGGGAAGAAAGGAATACGTTTTTACGTCGCATTTCCACCCATGAAACCCGAGATTTATCCCGAATACCTTCCCATCGATTTCAGGCGGGCACCCAATGGAACTGTAACGGATAAAATTGTCAAAGCAATTAAAGAAGACCCTGTTATTCAGTATATCGACCTGAAAACGGCACTTCTGAAAGCCAAGAAATTTGGCCGCTTGTACAATCATACGGATAATCACTGGAATAGAATTGGTGCGTTTTATGGGTATAATGAAATTATCGGGAGGATACTAAAGGATTTTCCTGAGATTAAACCCGTGACAAGATCAGATTTCTTTTTCAAAACCGAGATAGAATCAGCGGGAAATCAAGCAAATATGATTGGCCTTTCAAAATACCTGTTCGAAATTCAATACAAACCCATTTTCAGGAAATCAAAGAGCAAATACCTTCAACCTATACATAAAGCACCCGATTGGGCATCATACATCATGGATTATGAAGTGAGTAAATCTACAGGGGATACAACATTACCAAGTGTGGTAATTGTTCGTGATTCATACGCAAGTGTGATGATGCCTTTCCTGGATGAGACATTTCACAAGGTTACTTACATATTCGATGCATGGAGGTATGGGAGGAATGAAGCGATCATTGCCGATATGAAGCCTGATATCGTCATCCTTATAATATTTGAGCCCCACATCTCACACCTGATCGGGAAATAAATCCCTGATTTATCCAAATCATAAATCATGATAATTCCGGATTATAGTATTACCGGGGAATCATATTACTATGGTATGAATCTCAATGATGGAACAGGGATAATTTTGTGTATTTTTAAATGGAGGTAGTCCCTTTAAATTCTCTGCATTATGAAGCTATTGAGGGTCTTTTGTTCACAATTATATAAGAGATGATCGAAAGTTCCTCTGGGAAGAATCAGTTTGTCCCGATTTCGCCAACCAAAGCATCCAACTGGTAGTACATTTTCTGGAAGAACTGGAAACGGTGCTTCTCGGCAACCCCGCTGATCAGGTTGGCCTGTTTGATCAGGTTGTTCATCCACTTTTCAGTAAGTGCACAGAAGCAGGGATTCGCCGTAAACATTTTATTAAAAGTGTGGAAACTGTTATACAGCACCTTAACATCGCCAATGTTAACAAGGATAAAGTTATTGCCGATTTCAATATCGCTGTGATAAAGCTGGTAATTTTTGGTGAAATTATCGGTCACCCCGTTTGAAAGCAGTTTCATATTCATCCCTGATTCCTGCTGAACCCGTTCCAGCGTTTTCCTGACAGCACGGATCAGGCTGAAAGCTTCTTCCTTGCTGTAAAACACCCCCGATTGCCAGTAATAGCTGATCTGTTTAAGGATGCTGTTCAATATACTGTCGGACCAAACTTCGGTGGAGGGGATCACTGCATAAAGATCTGCCAGTTGCCTGCACAGATCAATCACTACCTGGTCCACATCGGAGACCCTGTATTTTTTCCCAATGAAATCAGGATCATTGGAAACGGAACGAAGCCAGTAAAACATCTTGAAATACAGATATTCAGGGAAATTGAAATAGTGGAAAATCGGCATGTCCACTGCGGCATATATAATCTCCTTTTGAGGTGCCCGACTGATCCGGACCATTTCATCTTTTATTTCCGTAAGATAGAGGATAAAATCACTGGTTGTATTGATATCATGGTAATTAAAGCTGACAAAACCCGATTGATTGGAAGTAAGTGCATCGAAGGATAGCTTAAAATGCCCGCAAATCATCGTGATCTCATCAATGGTCAGGGCAGTTTCTCCCCGTATCCTGCGATAGGCACTGTCGGAACTTACTTGAAGCAGATCAGCCAGTTCATCTGCAAGGGAAATATTTCCCGGCAGGGTGCTTTTTATTTTGTTGATAAGCAACCCCTGAATTTCCTGGTAGCTTTTCATATTTATAAGGTAAAAACCGGATCAATACCCTGTAAATATAATTATAAAAGACTGAATTCCAAATTTTAATTGCAAAAAATGAAGGTATAAACCCATTCATGGAAGCTATTTGGTACCGCCAATTAATTTTTGCAAAATATCAGTTTCCTTAATCACTTTCCCGTTTTCCGGGCCCCTTCACGGGTGCTAATTTTGGATCATAAATATTGTACGGAACGATATGTCAAAACAGGATTTGCACATAAACAATCAGTAAATAGAAAGGTGCCATGGAAACAACCATCTTAAAAGGAGAATCGGCTAAAGAAAGGATACTTACCGAAACAAAAAGTAGCCTCAGGGAACTCACAAACAGGTATGGTAAAACCCCGGGGATCGCTTTCATCGGGTTCGAAGGTGTTCCGCTGGCGAAATACACCATCCCTCTTCATGTTCAGCTGGCCAGGGAACTGGGGTTTGAAGTTGTACTGGAAATGAAACCTGAAGAAGTCACAGAATCTGAATTATTCAATCTCATTGACCGACTGAACGTAAACAACAACGTTCATGCGGTTGTTATTTTACAGCCCGTGCCCATCCATCTTAATGCCATGCGGATCTCGAACCAGATCGTCCCGGAGAAGGAAGTGGAAGGTTTTCACCCCCTGAATATGCTGGGCACATTGCTCCCGGAGGTCATCCCCAATGAATATCCTATGTGTTTACCGGCTGCGCTTGGAGAGATTTTCAAAGAAGCCGGTATCCGGCCCGGTAAGAATGATGAGTGGGTCTTCCTGCTGGATGATGAATTCCTTGAAAATCCATTGACAAAGATGATTGTCCATACGGCTGCATTGAAAGTTGTCCCGAACGACTGTCCGGTGACATTTCTGACCCGGAATTCTTCCATCGTGATCGAATGTTGCAAGAAAGCCGATTACCTGGTAATCGTTACCAAGCATCCTGAGTATGTAAAGCCTGAATGGCTCAAACCCGGTGTTTGTATCATCGATATCTATTCGAACCTCGTAAAGGAGATTCCATCGAAAAATGATCCTTCGAAGCTCGTACCCATTATTCGCGGGGGCATCTCTGCAGAATCCGCTAAGAATATTGCCTCTGCCATCCTGCCGGTTCCCGGGGGATTGATGACCACAGTCCTTGCGATCTTATTTCATAATGCCATGCTTGCATTTAAAAATAAAATGAGCTGACGGTGTATAGGCATACTGCGTTTTATTTTGCAACTCCCATCTCATCCAGCAGGAATCCTGCTTTACCAACCTTCTCGGTGATGAACAATACATAATGAATATCTACATTTATGCACCGCTGCATGGCAAGATCATACTGCCAGTCGCTGATCAGCGCTTCGTAGTTTCCATCGAAAACCACACCGCAGATCTCCCCCTTCGCATTTAAAACCGGGCTTCCGCTATTGCCTCCGGTGATATCGCACTGGCTGAGGAATGCTACCGGCACATCTTTTAAGGCAGGGTTCACCCATCTTCCGAAGTCCTTTTTGTTATACAGGGACACCAGGGAAGCAGGGGCATCAAAAGGTTCAATATCCGTGTTCTTTTCAACCACTCCCTGCAGGGTAGTGAAAGGAGAATACCATATGGCATCTGCAGGGCGGTAACCTTTGACTTTCCCGGAGGTAAAACGCTTGGTACCATTTGCATCAGGATACATATTGATTCCTTTCCATTCATAAATGCCCTCAAGATAAACTTTCCGCAATTCCGTAACATTATTTCCAAATTTCACATTGACCTTCTGGATATCGGTGGCCATGGGGTCAATGCTGAATGCCATGTTGATGAACGGATCGTTCAAAGCCTGGAGCTCTTTTGTGGACATTTTAAAGAGGGGTTTTACGGTCGTGGCATCCAATAATTTTGATGAATGAAATGCTTCATCAACGAATTGGGTAATGTTCCTGGAATGGTCATTAAAAACATACTCCAGTCCGGTGATTCGCTGAGTTCCGGGTAAATCTTTTGCCATATTCAATGCCCTTAGCATCATCGCCTTATCAACAGGTTCAAAATAATTGTCATAGGTCTCTTCCAGTCCTTCGACATTCTGATCGACCATCTTTTCTGAAAAGCCCGGGTCTCTTTCATTTTCAGGCATTCCTCTTTGTTGGGCAAAATAAATTACCTGTTGGGCAATACCCAATGGAGTACCGGCCAATCCCTGGAAGATGCTAAATACCTGGTCCCTTTCTTTGGTGCTTTGAAGATCGGCGTATTCTGCTTTTTCTTTAGCCAGGATATCCGCATACTTTTCCTTGGTTTCGGGCTTGCTCTCTGCCCATTTCAAAAACTCCCTTTCAAATTCCAGCTTTTTCTCATAGAAATGGGTCTTCTTCATCCCATCGACTTTTCCCTGGTAATTCTTCATCGCATTTGCAAGACCTTTCTTCAGGTTGGCCACCTTCAGCTGGCCTTCATGGTTGTTCTTTGTAAGCTGATCGCAGAGGTCGATGATCTCCTGGAAATTTTTGATGGCAAAGGGATAGTTATTATGCTCATTCCAATAAACGGAAGTCGATGAACGGTAACGTGTGGTCTGTCCAGGATAGCCGATGATGAAAGTAAAATCTCCATCCTTGAGGAAATCCTTGGCAATTTTCAGCCAAACTTTAGGATGGTAGGGGACATTGTCGGCAGCGTACTCTTTGCCAGTCCCGTCCTGAGCGCAATAGACCCTCATGAAGGAGAAATCTCCTGTATGTCTCGGCCACATCCAGTTATCAGTCTCCCCGCCGTAATTTCCGATCGAACTTGGGGGAGCATAAACGATACGAACATCCTTGAATACTTTATGAACGAACAGGACATATTGCTTTCCATTGAACATCTGTGACACCGTGGCCTCAACATCATCTTTGCCTTTGGCAATGGCATCCGTCATTTGCCTTATCTTTTCTTGAATTTTTTTATTCTTGTCTGATGGATCCGTGATTCCTTTTGCAACATCAAGAACTTCGGTGGTAACATCTTTCATATCGGTAAGAAGCCGCGCCTGGTACCCCGGAGCCCTGATCTCATCCGTCCTCTTATTTGCAAGAAAACCGCTGATGAGGTAATCGCTGTTGACACTGGAAGTCCGCTGAAGTGCAGCATATGCAACATGATGATTCGTAATTAGTAAACCATCACTGGAAACAAAAGATGCCGTTCCTCCGTCCAGCTGTATGATCGCGTCGGAAACCGAGGGCTTGTCCTTGCTGTAGACGTCGCTGACCGGAATCTGCAATCCTTTTTTTGCAAGATCAAGCTGGTTGATCTGTGAAAGCAGCCACATTCCTTCCTGTGCATGCAGCTGACAGATAATCCCAAATAATAATAAAATGGTAATTGTTGATTTTTTCATAGAAAAGCTTTTTTAATTTGTTGAATTTTCCGTATTATTAAGTTATATGATGGACTTTTCTTTAAAAGGTTACAGTGTGTGATAATAACCATCATCTGTTATTCCGGAAACTGATCATCTCCTGCGTTTTTTCATTCCATAAGCGAAAAGTCAAGGTCCGGAAGCTTTGCCATAGTGTCAATGGTTTAATATCCTTGAAAAAGGAGTTTTCAAAATGGCAACGGGAAAGGTAATAATTAGGAATAAGGGGACTGAGATGGTGGATATGATGGAACCCGATATTACCTGAAAAGAATTGCAGGATTCGCGGTAATTTATAATATGAACTGCCTTCCATCGCAACTCTTTTATAATCCCAGGTATCCGTCCGCGACCAATAAGACGGATCAAACTGGTGCTGCACATAGAAAAGCCAGAACCCGAAGATCCCTGCGACAACAATTATCGGAAACTGAATAAGAATGAACGCTTTAACCCCGATCATCAGGCTGAGTGATACGGCAAATAAGAGCAAACCTGCATTGGTTAAGTAGATGCTCAGGCGTCCTTTATAATTCATTCCTTTCTTTGTAAACCGGTTCCCGATTATAAAGACGAAGGGCGCTCCAATTAAGAACATGGTAACCGGATTACGGTAAAATCTGTACACTATTTTGTTCCACAACGAGCTTGCCTTATATTCATCGACTGTTAGGGTCCATACATCGCCGATTCCCCGTTTGTCCAGGTTTCCTGCGGTTTCATGATGGATGATATGGTTATTTCCCCAATGGTAATAAGGAGTAAAGGAAAGTATCCCGATGAACAGACCCATGACATCCCTGAGTTTTCTTGATTTGAAGAAAGAGCCATGAACGCAGTCATGATAAATGATAAAAAGCCGGACCAGCATACCTGCCGCGGGGAATGAAAGCCCTAAGGTGATCCAATAGGACAGGGAAAGACTTTCGAACATTAAGAACCAGGCGATGGAATAAAGGAAAAGGTTAATGGAGAATTGCAACCAGCTTTTGCGGGGATTCGGATGATTGTATTTACTAACGATTTGTATCCAGGCAGGTTTTGATG
>Ga0224522_1000295_pt1 | contig 19162 bp, 14 predicted proteins | sample CFST25metaG_FD_182733 | JGI IMG/M metagenome (GOLD analysis project Ga0224522, IMG submission 182733) | Peat soil microbial communities from Stordalen Mire, Sweden - C.F.S.T25 | ecosystem: Environmental > Terrestrial > Soil > Wetlands > Peat | place: Sweden: Norrbotten County, Stordalen Mire...
GATTATTACCGAGTTTATTTTAAACAACACCAATGTCAAAAGCATAGGCTTATGCAACGTGCCGATAAATATGCTTGATGATACTTGTGAAATATGCGGGAACAGTAGCAAAATTACTTATATCGGTCTTAACCATTTAAGCTGGATTACTTCGGTAATTAAGGATGGCAGAGATATTTTGCCTGAGATGATGGCTTCTGGCTTTTCAACAAAGGTTATGGAAAACATAAAAGACGACGGTTTCTCAATGGATTGTCTCAAAGCAATTAAGTCAATCCCATCATCTTATCTTCAGTATTATTATGGCAGGGAAGCAAAGCTTGAACATTTAAGGACAGAAGAAAAGAGCAGGGCTCAGGTTTGTATGGAAATTGAAGAACAGCTTCTGGAATTATACTCCGATGAAACCATAACGGAAAAACCCGCATTGCTTGATAAAAGGGGAGGCCATAAGTATTCACTGGCGGCTGTTTCCTTAATTGATGCAATAGCTAACGACAAGAATACAATAAATGTTGTAAACATTAAGAACGGTAATACACTTCCATTTATGGGAAAGGATGATATTGTCGAAATAGCGGCTGTAGTGGGCAAGGACGGCGCCACGCCCATAGAGGTGAAGAATGTTGACAACCGTCATATAATAGGCCTCATGAGGGTTGTAAAAGAATATGAGAAGTACACCGTGAAAGCCGGACTGTCAGGTTCAAATGAAGATGCGATGAATGCTCTTTTAATTCATCCGCTGGTCGGCGACTGGGATAAAGCATCTAAATGCTTTGAAGAAATGAAGCAAGCGCATAAGGCTTATTTGCCGCAATTCAAAATATAAATTATGTCATATAAATTTATCTCCCCCGAAAGTTTTTAATCTTTCGGGGGAGATGAAATTAATAACTGAATTAAACAACAGGCGTCATAATAAATTCAAACTCCAGACCGTCTTTAGCGTCAAACGTATACTTCGGCAATGTGTCGGGTCCGCAACTTGCTGTTCCCGCGCCGCGCATAAAACCGTCAATGTTCAGTACGGTTGTGTTCTGGTCGCAAAGATCCTCCTGATGTTTTGCTTCCTGCAGCAACCTTTGTGTATAGTTGTGAACGCTGAAGCTGAATTTATTTTTGCTGCAGCAAAACATGATACCCGCACCATCTGTATCGGTTATTTTTAACCAGCGCACCTCTGTGTGATTGCCGTTGTCCTGCGGTTTAATGTACGGCTCGTGCATTCTGTCCACTGTATTTTTATAAATCCCAATAGTTGCCTGTGCCTTGAAATCGCAAAGATTTTCCCGCTCACCCAAACCGTAGTATTCAATATTATCAAAGCTTCTTGGCATTTCAAGCATTAAGCCGAAACGCGGCAAATCGGTTTCCAGGAACATTGTTTTCTGAGGTTCAAGTTTCGCAACAACTTTGACAGAACCGTTTGAATTTATTAAATATGCTAAATTAACACTGAAAAGGTCGGTTTTTGAGTTGTAAATGATCAACTTGGAGTTGACTGTTATAAAACCGTCCTTATCCGCAAAATCGAATTTATCTAGTCTGACATTATAATTATTGTAGCTTAACTTCAGCCAATTGCTTTTTCTTCTGTTATCATTGTCAAGAAGCGCTCTGAAAATATTCGGCAAAAAGCCTTTCGACGCAACAGGCTCCTGATTCATCATTTCTTTCCCGTTTATATTGTATTGCTCCAAGTTGCCTGTTGTTTTGCTGAACACTGCAAAACCCTTATTAAAGTTTATTTTAAGCAAATCGTTGTCGGTTTCACAGATTAAGCTAATATCGTCTTTCATATTAACTTCGTCACAAGCAGCTTCCCGAAGTGTTAATTGTTCAGTAGCCAGTTCTTGTTTAAATTCATTTAAATAGCAGAAGTTGATATGAAAATCACAGTTTTCGGAAAACTTCAGGTTAAGCTTAATTTCCTGTTCTCCGCAAGGTTCAATATCAAGACCAAAACTGCCGGTATCTGCTTTTACTCCGTTTTGCAGCAAAACCCATTTTACGGTTATATAATCTGCATTTCTGAAACGGTTGGTGTTTTTAAATATGAAACTTCCCTGTTTGGTCAGCTGAACGCGAACCGGTCTGTAAACAGCCTTCATTTCAAGTGCGCCGGTATGCGGTGTCCTGTCCGGATACATAAGCCCGTCAACGCAGAAATTGCCGTCATGTTTAATTTCACCGTGGTCTCCGCCGTAAGTGTACTTTAATTTGCCTTCATCATGGTAAACGGCATGGTCAGCCCATTCCCAAATGCAGCCGCCCATAAAAATGTCCGCAGAATAAAAAATATCCCAATACTCTTCAAGGCAACCCGGTCCGACACCCATCGCATGACAATATTCGCATAAATAGAAGGGCTTATTCTTATATTTTTTACCTCTGATGCCGTCGCGAACTTCTATTAAATTTCCGGTACTTGTATACATTTCGGAAACAACGTCATATGAATGTCTTGTGGTTCTGATAACACCTTCATAATGAACAGGAATTTCAGGACATTTTTCATGTAAAAATTCAAAACATGCATCCTGACATTTATAGCCGCCCGCTTCATTGCCCAAAGACCACATGGTTATACAGGCGTGATTGCGGTCGCGGTAGTACATACGGCTGACCCTGTCTAAATAGCGGGGTATCCATTTCGGGTTATTGCTTATTAAATTCATCTTAAAATACGGGTAGCCGCCGCAGCCATGCGTTTCAATATCCGCTTCATCAATTACATAAAGCCCGTAAAGGTCGCAAAGCGTAAGCAAATTTGCATCAGGCGGGTAGTGAGAAGTGCGTACTCCGTTGACATTAAGCGATTTCATTAATTTTATATCCTTTTCCAAATCGGCAAAAGACATAACGTAACCGTTTTTATAATGCGTATCATGATGGTTAACACCTTTAATTTTAATTTTTGCATCGTTAAAAGTGAAAACATTTTTTATGATTTTTATTTGTTTAAATCCCGTTAAATTCCTGACTGTCTCAATTTCGGAATCACCTTTTTTCAGCACAATATAGGTCTCGTATATTTTGGGAATTTCAGCATTCCATTCCTTAACCTGAAGACCTTCAAAACCAATTGCGACAGTTTCAGAAGCGGGGGAACTTTTTATTGCAATAGTTTTGCCATTATCTTTTATTTCAACTGTAACGCTGTAACCGTCGAAATTACCGGATAAAGAGATCCGGGCATTTATACTCCAACCTGATTCTATTTTTTCTGTTTTCAGGAAATAATCATTAATAAAAGTCTTAGGCATTTCGTAAAGCAAAACATCTCTGAAAATTCCGTTTTCCCTGAACATATCCTGACATTCAAGAAATGTTCCGGTCGACCATTTATGAACAACGGCAAGCAGTTCATTTTCACCTGCAATAACATAATCAGATATATCAAATTCGGCTGTGTTATGCGCGCCTTCGCTGTAACCGGCAAACTTACCGTTAACATATAAGTCTACACAGGGAATAACACCCAAAAAAGTTAATATATATACTTTTTCAAGGCTGCTTAACGAAAAATATTTACGGTAAACACCTGCGGAAAATTCATTCGGCAGTTTTGGGGGTCTTGTTTCAAACTCATATGGACAATTCAGATAAACCGGCGGTTCATAACCGGTGCGCTGCCATGTTGAGGGAACATTGATTTTGTCAAAGCCCTCAGTCTCAGTATCAAAGATTTCAGGCAACTTTGATTTTTTTGCATAATATTTGAAATCCCATTCACCTGAAAGCACCTTGACAATGTCGGATGAGAAGCGCTCCGATGCAATCGGTGTTTTCTCCAGAACTTCCTTTGAACTGTAGGGAATGAAATATGCTCTGCCTGCTCTCTTGTTTATCTCATAGAAATCAAATTCCTTGTGATTTGTGCGGTTAATAGTGTATTTCATTTTAGTCCTCCATTATATAATAAATTGTTATCAGTTTAACATATCAGCTTTGCTTATTCAATACAAAATAGAGAAGAAAACATGTTGTGAATTAAGAATGAAGATGAGGATGAGGATGAGGATGACATTTCTGCCACCCTCAAAAAAGAAAATGAATATTTATTAACGTTGAAGTAAATTTATCATCATTTTTGCTGCTTTATAGATATCACCACAGCCAAGTGTAATTACAAGATCTCCTTCTTCAGCGTTATCAACAACATACCTGGCAACCTCTTCAAATGTATTGAACCAAACGCTGCCCGGTATTTTTTCAGCAAGCTGAGCGGTATAAATGTTATATGTGTTGACTTCACGCGAGCCCATTACTTCGGTCATAACAACTTTTGTAGGGATTTTCAGCGCATCTGCAAATTCCTGCAAAAGCATTGATGTTCGGGAAAAAGTAAAGGGCTGAAAGACTGCCCAAACCCTTTTATACCCCATGAGCATTGCAGCATCCAGCGTAACTTGCAACTCCTTTGGATGGTGGGCATAGTCATCTGCTATTGTGATTCCTTTGAATTCACCGAGTATTTCAAACCTTCTGCCGGCGCCTCTGAATTTTTCCAGTACTTCGCGGCATTTATCAAATTCGACTCCTGAGTTCATCGCTGCTGCAATAGCCGCCAGCGCGTTTGATACATTGTGTTCTCCGGGCACAGAAAGACGGATATTACCCAAATATTTACCTTTAAGAATAACATCAAAGCTTGGGAAAGATCTTTCTAGAACAATGTTTTTAGCATAACAATCATTATGTTCGGAAAGACCGAAAGTAATCATACTTTTACCGGTTATTCCCGTAACAGCTTTCATCGTATTTGTATCATCTCCATTGAAAATTATTGTACGAGTTGCCATCGAAGCAAATTTTGTAAATGACAGAATTAAATTATCCAGTGTTTTGAAATAATCAAGATGGTCGGAATCAATATTTAAAATAACCGCAACATCAGGCGAAAGCTCCAGAAATGTATCAACAAACTCACAAGCCTCACATACCATGTTTTCACTTTGTCCAACAATTCCGTTTGTTCCGGTAAAAGGCAATTTCCCTCCGATAACAGCAGTGGGGGATAGTCCTGCTTCAAGCATAATCTGAGTCAGCATAGCGGTCACTGTAGTTTTGCCATGAGTTCCGCTGATACAAATGCAGTTTTTATAACGGCGTGTTATCGCACCGAACAATTTTGCGCGTTCAAAAGTAGGAATTCCTGATGCTTTGGCGGCGCAAAGTTCAGGGTTGTCACTCAAAAGCGCTGCGGTATAAACGATCATCTCGGCGCCTTGAATATTTTCAGCTCTCTGTCCCATGAATACAGGTATTCCAAGCGCACGGATACGCGAAAGTGTTTCACTTTCGTTGTTATCTGAACCGGAAATGGAGTAACCCTCGCAAAACAATATTTCGGCAAGCGGACACATTCCTGCGCCGCCTATACCTATAAAATGAACTCTCTTGATTTTTTTCAAGAGATTTTCTATTTCCAACAATATTTTCATCCTCTCAAAAATATATTCACACATTAGTTATTATAATCTGAATACATTTGGAAATAAACATAAAGATGCGAATAATTAAAATATTATTTATATCTCACAGTTTAACATAACATCATAATATTGTCAATTTCACAATACAAAGTTCTTAAATTTGTGTATACGTTTTAGCTTTATTATGTTATAATCATCATCAAACGCAAAGGAATTATTTTCTTTAATTTTTTGAACAAAGGCAGGACATCAGATGTCAGAGAAATTAAATGATGTAAACAAAAGTATAGAAAATTTACATAAGGGTCACAGGAAAAAGGTCAGAGAGCGATTCATTAAAGATGGTTTGGATTCATTTGAGGATCATCAAGTCCTCGAGTTTCTCCTTTTTTACGCCATACCTCAGAAAGATACGAATAATCTTGCTCATAAAATGCTGAATGAATACAAAACACTTGCGAAGCTATTTGAAGCAGAACCCTTGGATATTATGGAAAGATGCTCAGTCAGCGAAAATACCGCAATTCTAATTTCACTTTTGCCTTCAATAGCTAAATGCTATTTAAAGACTAAAAGAGAAGAAGATAAACTGTTGCTTAACAATCCTAATGCAGCAGGCAAATATGCTGTTCCTATGTTTATCGGAATGCAATATGAGAGCTTTGTGATTTTTTGTCTTAACGCTCAGAACAAAGTGCTGCATGAAGAAGTTATTCAAAAGGGAACGCTGAGTGAGGTGCCGGTTTATCCAAGAAAAATTGTTGAATTGGCCTTGCTTCATAAAGCGCATAGCATAATATTAGCTCATAATCATCCGGGGGGCAGCTTAACGCCGTCACAAGATGACATCAATATCACAAAAACAATTATTTCCGCTTTGGATGTTCTTGAAATTAAGGTTCGAGATCATATAATTGTTGCCGGAGAAGAATATTTAAGTTTAAAACAGGAAAACTATTTTTAATCAAAGATTGATAAATGTTTTATAATATAAACGATAAATGAATAGTTTGACGCCGGAATACTAAGGGGTACTTTGAGGCTTTATGTCTTGAAATATCTCTTTTTTATGTTATAATATATAAAATATTTAATGGAGGGTTAATAATGATAAAACGCGCAGAGGAAATGATAAAGACAATTAAACCGCAAATGAGGGGCGGCAGCGGGCAAGCTCTGATTACCGAAATGTTGAGCACAGGTGAATATGCTGGAAAAGCAAGGCTCTTTGCAACGATTACGCTTGAACCGGGTAGTTCAATCGGCGAACATGTTCATGAGAATGAAGAGGAAGTGTTCTATATAATTGAGGGGACCGCTTTATACAATGATGATGGAAAAGAAGAAATACTGTATAAGGGTGACTCGTGTATTTGCCTTGCCGGACAAAGCCATTCTATAGCGAATACAGCAGAAAAAGGAACTCTTATAGTTGCAGCTGTTATACTTACGTTTTAATCTCTTCGCTAGCGCTTGAATATATTGTGGGTATTTGATATAATATAAAAATTAGCATACAACACATTGCTTTCCGGAGGGTTAAAATGTCGGGTAAATTAGTGGTTATTGAGGGATTGGACGGCAGCGGTAAAACTACACAGGTTAAACTTTTGGGTGAAAAACTTTCCCAAAATGGAACTGCTGTTCGCGTAATTAAGCTGCCGAACTATGATGACCCTTCCAGCACACTGGTAAAGATGTATCTTGACGGAAGATTTGGCAAAAACCCGCAGGATGTCAATGTTTATGCAGCATCATCTTTTTTCGCTGTTGACCGTTATGTCAGTTATAATAGTTATTGGAAAGATGATTATTTAAACGGAACGCTTATTCTTTCTGATAGATATACAACTTCAAATGCTTACCATCAGGCGATAAAGCTTCCCCGGGAAAAATGGGGTGAATACTTGAGATGGCTTGAAGATTATGAATATATCAAACTTGCTATCCCAAAACCGAATGTAGTTGTTTATTTGGATATGCCTGTTGAAGTATCTCAAAGGCTTTTAACTGAAAGATATCTTGGTGACGAGGTTAAAAAGGATATTCATGAAATAAACTTGGGTTACCTTAATAAGTGCGCTGAAGCAGCTCGTTTTGCTGCGGATACTTTAGGGTGGAAACGCATTATATGCGCGGAAAACGGAATGCCTCTCTCTGTAAAGACCATCGGTGAAGCAATATATTCATATGTTTCAAAGGAGCTTGACATCAATGCTTGACTTTCATGTCCCTAATTTGAATGATAAACTTTGGGCTAAGGAATTACTGTCAATTTCACAATATTTGGGCTGCGAGTATTCATTTGGCAATATGCTTATCTGGAGCCCAATTTACAACACGAAAATTACCCGGTACAAGGATTATCTTATTACCAAAGGTAGCGATAATAATCCCGCATACTGCTGCCCTGCAGGCAAAGGCGATATCAAGTCAACATTCGACGAATTGTTCCTTGATGCCAGGCAATGCGGGCATCCTTTTAAAATGTTCGGGTTAACCGCTGAATGTGTAACAGAGCTTGAAACGCTTTTCCCTAATAAATTCATTTTCGAGCCCTATCGTGACGGCTTCGACTACATCTACCTTACAGATGATTTAATAAACCTGACGGGTCAAAAATATCATGGGAAACGAAATCACATTGCTGCTTTTAAAAAGTCAAACGCATGGTCTTTTGAAATGATAAATGAGCAAAATATTGATGAATGTAAGAAAATGAATAACGAATGGGAACACGATAACAGAGAAAAAAATCCAAAAGACATTGATGACGAGTTAAAAGCCATTAACTGCGCGTTTGAAAATTATTTTGATTTGGATTTTACCGGTGCGCTGATAAGGGTGGACGGCAAACCTATTGCATTTACTATTGGTGAAAAATTAAACGACAGCACTTTTTGTACGCATATTGAAAAAGCTTATGCAGAAATTCGGGGTGCCTACCCGATGATAAACCGTGAATTTGCAGCAAATGCATTAAAAGATTATAAATATATTAACCGCGAGGATGATACCGGGTCCGAAGGTCTGCGCAAGGCAAAACTCTCTTACGGTCCGGTGATTCTCCTGGAAAAATATATGGCAGTTTGCAGAGGTCAGTTATGATTGAATTTGCGAATGTAAATGATAATGATGAGATAATAAGATTATGGAAAATTTGCTTCGGGGATAGTAACGAATATATCTCTTGTTTTCTCAACAAGCGGATGAACACAGAAAATTGCCTTGTTCATCGGGAAAACAGCAACATTTTATCCATGCTGTTTTTACTGGAAGGCAAGTTGAAAATTTCCAGTGAATTATATAATTCATTTTATATTTACGCTGCCTGTACAGATCCCGAATACCGCGGAAGAGGTTTAATGGCCGGTCTTATCGGCAGAACCGCTGAAATTGCCGTTGAAAACGATAAAGATTATATTTGTCTTGTACCTGCAAATTCAGGTCTCTTTGAATATTATGCGCGTTTCGGTTTTGAGACAGTATTCAAGAAAAAAGTGATATCTTTTAACCGCAGGCAACTATATATGTTATCTGCTGAAAGTGCTGAAATTTATAATCCGGATATTAAAGAGATCACTGATTTAAGGAATATGGTATTTTCCAGCGGAGATTGCTATCTTTGGGATGAAAAGGCTGTGGCTTACTCAATATTTGAAAATGAATCTATTGGCGGAAAAATGATTTGTGTTCGGAATGAGGGTAAACTAGCGGGTTATGCACTGTTTTTTGAAACGGATGAAAGAGTAATTGTTAAAGAACTATGTGTTACAAACAGATCCTTTGGCAGTTTGATAAAACTGCTTGTCTCTTCATCAAAATCGGAATATTTTACGCTTAACTTGCCTGTCAATTTTCCCCTTACTTCGGACAATTTCAATATAAAAGATAATGGTATGGCAAAACCAATAAGTGCTAAAGGCGGGGAATCATTACAGGCTATTTATAATGCTTATATCGGATTAACGCTTGAATAGTTTAAAGGCTGGTGATAAAAATGATTTATATATTTTTCGCTCAAGGTTTTGAAGAAATTGAAGGATTGGCAACAGTTGATGTTTTAAGAAGAGCCAAACTCCAGGTATCGATCGTTGGTGTTGGTTCAAAAACCATCACCGGTTCGCATGGGATTACAGTTATATGTGATTTTGATACGGATGAAGTTGAACCAAATCAAGATATCGATGCTGTTATTTTGCCGGGCGGAATGCCTGGAACAACAAATCTTGAAAAGTCTCAAAAAGTTCAGGAGTTTATTGATTATACATATTCGAAAAATAAGTTAATTTGTGCTATTTGCGCAGCGCCAATCATTCTTGGACATAAGGGCATTCTAAAAGGGCGTGAAGCCATATGCTTTCCCGGTTATGAGGATGATCTTCTGGGTGCTCGTATATCCAAGAAATTTATTTGTAAAGATGACAAGATAATTACAGCAAAGGGCATGGGTGTTTCAATTGAGTTTGGCTTGGAAATTGCAAAATACTTTGTTGGCGAAACTTCCGCAATGAAACTAAGGGAGTCGCTTCAATGCCAATAAACAATAATGACATAAGAGTTCAAAAGACACTAATCAGAGATGAATCGAAAGCGTTCAGACAAAATTTGTCTTTTGACGAAAAACAAAGGCTGGATCGAAAAATTGCAAATCGATTGTTAAATCTTTGGTATTTCAGAGAGGTCGATTTATTGCTGACCTATGTCTCTAACTCAATAGAAGTTGATACGAAATTTATTATTCAGCAAGCATTGGCACAAGGTAAACGTGTTGCAGTACCTCGTTGCGTTGACGGAACAAGAAATTTAGAGTTTTACCTGATTAACTCCCTTGAAGTACTTGCAACAGGATCGTTTGGCCTTCTTGAGCCGCCTGTGAATACTTGTGAAAAGCTGACAGATTTTTCCGGGGCCCTGTGCATAGTGCCCGCGCTTGCATTTGACCCAAACGGTTACAGGTTGGGATTCGGGAAAGGATACTATGACAGGTTTCTGTCAAATTCAAACTTTAAAACGATAGGAATATGCTATGACAACTGCATATTTAATGAACTGCCGCATGGTAAGTATGACAGAAAAGTCAATATGATTGTAACCGAAAGCCGAATCATTGACTTATAAAGCTTTATGCAAAATAGGAGACAAATATGAATAGAGACGATCCAAAAAAGAAAACCAACCGATTGCCGACAAACAGCATGGATAAAAACCATGCGAAAAATGATATTATGAACAGGTACGATTTTGAAACGGGCAATGACGGGAATTCTTTTTCTGATGAGCAGCCCACTTACAAGGGAGAAGTGTATTTTTCAAACCCGCCAAAGTCAGAGACAGCTCAATCGACAGGTATTAAAAAACCTTCCCGTAAAAAAAAGCGCAGGAAGGAAAAAATAACAATTCTATTTATGGTTTCTGTTATTCTGGTTTTCTCGATATTATTATCATCATTAGCTATTTCTTGTGTAAACGACATTTTAGCAATTAACCGCAGCGGAGAAATTGTTGCAGTTAACATTCCGGAAGGCGCGAATACGAATCAAATAATAAAAGTTCTGAACGAAAACGGGCTTGTTAAACAACCTCTTTTTTGCGACATATTTATTAGTTTGGTATCAAAATTGAAAAGTTCTAAAACGCCGAAGTATTTAAACGGTGTATACTATGTGAAATCGAACATGGGACTGGAAGCAATGTTGAATGAATTCAAGTCGGTTCAAGTTTCGGCAAAAACAATTAAACTTGTTTTTCCCGAGGGATGGTCAATTTATCAGATTATTGATAAAATTGATCAAAATAATGTCTGTAAGTCTGATTATATTTATGCAGCGCTTAAAGAAACAAAATTCAATTATTCATTCATTTCGCAAATAAAAACTGATGTAAACAGAACGCAAACGCTTGAAGGCTACTTTTTCCCAGATACTTATGAATTTTTTGTTGATGAAAATGCCAACAGCGTAATTCGGCGATTTTTGTCTAATTTTGATAAAAAATGGACACCGGCCTATACAAAGCGGGCTGAAAAACTGGGTTTAACAATGGATCAAATCATAATCATAGCGTCTATCATTCAAAAAGAAGCTGCTGATGCTGAACAGATGCCATTGATATCATCCGTTATTCATAACAGGTTGGATCATCCGGCTGATTACCCGGCGCTTGGGTTCAACTCAACAGGTGATTATATAAGAAATATTGTTAAACCGGTACTTGGTGATGCAATTGCAAATGAATATATGCAGAATTACAGCACATTCATTATTCAGGGTCTGCCGCCGGGGCCAATATGCAACCCCGGGATAAATGCAATTGAAGCTGCACTATACCCTCAAAAAACAAATTACTACTATTTTCAGCATGATGATTCCGGAAAAATCTATTTGGCAAGAACTTTGGCCGAGCAAAATGCAAATACGATGAAAGTTTTAAGGGCAAATAACAAGTGAGGCGAAATGCAGCAATTGGATAAAAAAATAATACCCTTAGTTCCGGAACTCTTAGCTCCGGCCGGCAGCGAGGAATGCTTTATTTCAGCATTGGATTTTGGCGCGGATGCCGTTTACTTGGGCGGCACAGAGTTTGGAATGAGGGCTTCGCCGAAAAATTTTACATTTTCAAACCTTGCGAATGCAGTCGATATGGCGCACAAAAGGGGAGTTAAAGTTTATCTGACTTGCAATACAATTCCGAGAAATGATGAAATAGTGAAGTTGCCGTCTTTTCTTGAAGAAGCCAAGGATTGCAAAATTGACGGTTTAATCATTACGGATTTGGGCGTTCTTGCTTTAGCGAAAAAGTACGCTGCCGATGTGGATATACATATTTCGACTCAACTTGGAGTAACCAACTATGCATCGGCCAGAATGCTGCATGAATTAGGCGCAAAAAGAATTGTTATGTCAAGGGAATTGTCACTGGAGGAAATACACGAAATTCGAACCAAAACTCCTGCAGAGTTGGAAATTGAATGCTTCGTTCATGGTGCAATGTGTGTATCATTTTCAGGCCGTTGCCTGCTTTCAAACTATTTTGTAGGAAGAGATTCAAACAGAGGTGACTGCTCACAGCCTTGCCGGTGGAAGTACAGTCTTATGGAGGAGACACGACCCGGTGAATTTATGCCAGTTTTTGAAAATGATGACGGAACATATATAATGAACGCAAAGGATTTATGTATGATTGAACACATCCCGGAACTCATTAAAGCCGGCGCAAACTGTTTAAAAATCGAAGGCAGAGCGAAATCTGCATATTATACCGCGGTTATTACAAATGCCTACAGATGTGCTATTGACGAATGGATAAAAAGTCCTGATGACGATTATAAACCTTCAAAATGGATTTTGGACGAAATCGGGAAGATTAGTTACAGGGAATACTGTACGGGTTTCTATTTCGGACATCCGATAGAAAACGCCTATATTTATACCGAAGGCGGTTACAAAAGAGAATGGGATGTTGTTGCAATTGCAGAAAGCTGTGACGGCGGGTTTTTAACCGCTGTACAAAGAAACCGTTTCTTTGAAGGCGATGAAATAGAAATTCTCGAACCAGGCAGGGAACCTGTAAAAATGATTGTTCAAAACCTGCAGGGAATTGACGGTCAAGCATTGGAAGCGGCCTCTCATCCAATGATGAAAATCAAGATGAAATGCGATTTAAATATTAATAAAGACGCAATTATTAGAAAAGCGAAGTAAGTTTATATATTGGAAATAATCAAGATACAAAATAATTGACAAATTTACTATTCAGTCATATAATGATTATAACATTTAAAGGATTAAGAATGAGGTTGAAGTATTTTTTCAGAGAACAGCGCTCGAAATATATCGAATATATTTTCTGCTGAAAGGCGCTGTATATAATACTTTTACCGGCCGTCTTTAATGTTTCATTTTAACAGTGAAACGAATCCCTGCTGCGATGAGCAGCGGCGTTGCCTGCGTTAAAGGTTATGAGTGGTGCATTTGCACAATTTGGGTGGTACCGCGGATTATTCCGTCCCATTTTGGCAAAGGCATCTATTTTTAATTTATGATTATATTTTTGAGGAGTGCACATTATGGAGTGGACAGGTTTAAATGAATTAAGAGAGCAATATTTAAGCTTTTTTGAAAACAAGGGACATCTAAGGCTGCCCAGCTTTCCGCTTGTTCCGCAAGGTGACAGAAGTTTGCTGCTGATAAACGCAGGTATGGCGCCTTTAAAAAAGTATTTCACAGGCGAATTAACACCTCCAAGTGTCAGGCTTACAACATGTCAGAAGTGTATAAGAACACCAGATATCGAAAGAGTCGGTAAAACATCAAGGCATGGTACATATTTTGAAATGCTCGGTAACTTTTCATTCGGTGATTACTTCAAGCATGAGGCTATTGCATGGGCTTGGGAGTTTTGTACAAAATTTATGCAAATGTCTCCCGAGAAGCTTTATATAAGTGTGTATCTGGAAGATGATGAGGCTTTCGATATCTGGACAAAGGATATAGGGATTTCACCAAGCCATATGGTCCGGCTTGGTAAAGAAGATAACTTTTGGGAGCATGGCGCAGGACCATGCGGACCTTGTTCGGAAATATATTTTGACCGCGGAGAAAAATATGGGTGCGGTTCGCCGGAATGCAAGGTGGGCTGCGATTGCGACCGTTATGTTGAGTTCTGGAATTTAGTGTTTACTCAGTTTTCAAGCGACGGCGCAGGCAACTACACAAACCTTGCAAATTGCAACATCGACACCGGAATGGGACTTGAACGGCTTGCCTGTATTTCCCAGGAAGTAGATAACCTGTTCGAGATTGATACAATGCAAAAAATAATGAAACATGTTATTAAAATCGCAGGTGTCGGTTACCACGATGACGAAAAACATGATGTATCCTTAAGGGTTATCACTGACCATATTCGCAGCACAACGTTTATGATCGGCGATGGAGTCATGCCCTCAAATGAAGGCAGAGGCTATGTTCTTCGCCGTTTGCTTCGCCGCGCGGCACGACACGGAAGATTGCTGGGTATCGAGCATCCGTTTCTTTCTGATGTTTGTGAAACAGTCATTAATGAAAATAAAGGCGCATATCCAAACCTTTTTGAAAAACATGACTTTATCATTAAAGTCATCGGCATTGAAGAAGAGAACTTTGGCAGAACAATCGATTTGGGACTTCAACTGCTTGAGCAAATGATTGAATTGACGGATACAAGCATTTTAAAAGGTTCAGACGCTTTCAAACTCTCGGATACATTTGGTTTTCCGATTGACCTGACTAAAGAAATACTTAGTGAAAAAGGGTTGATAGTTGATGAGGATGAATATTTCAGATTAGTGCTTGAACAAAAAAACAGAGCCAGAAATGCCCGAATCAATTCCGGCGGAGATGGATGGAAGGATACGGGCGTTGTTACCAAGGGCTTGACGCGGACTGAATTCAGAGGCTATGGTGAGCTGATTACTGAAAGTAAAGTTCATGCTGTTATCATTGATGGCAAGCGTACTGATTATTTGGAAAGCGGAGTAAATGCTTCGTTGGTTCTCGATAAAACATCTTTTTATGCTGAAAGCGGCGGGCAAGCCGGGGATATAGGGATTATTGAAAATGACGATTTTGTATTTGCAGTAAATTCAACAACAAAAACAAATGACGGCGTCGTGCTTCACCACGGCTCAATAGTTGATGGTGAGGGTTTAAAGACAGGTGACATTGTTTATGCAAAAGTTGACAAGGATACAAGGGAAGCAACAGCTCGTAATCATACAGCCGCTCATCTGTTGCAGGCCGCTTTGAGAAATGTTTTGGGAAGTCATGTTGAACAAGCGGGTCAATTGGTAAATTCAGACTTAATGCGATTTGACTTTTCTCATTTTTCTGCGCTTACAGAAGAAGAAATTGACACAGTTGAGAAACATGTTAATGTTTCAATTCTGTCTTCTTTACCGGTTTCGACTTTGGAGATGCCTATCGAACAAGCAAAAGCTACCGGTGCTATAGCACTTTTTGGTGAAAAATACGGCAAAACGGTTCGTGTTGTTAAATCCGGAGATTTTTCAATTGAACTTTGCGGTGGAACACATGTTGACAATACCGGTAAAGTGGGGCTCTTTAAAATTGTTTCGGAATCTTCTGTGGCGGCAGGCATCAGAAGAATTGAGGGAGTAACAGGATTTGGAACACTTGATTTTATAAACCGGAAAGAAATGTTGATAAAAAATACTGCTCGTATAATGAAACTTGGCAATACACAGGAAATTGAGCACAGGGCTGCAGCATTAATGGCAGAAATAAAAAGTAAGGATAAAGAAGTTGAGCATCTGAACAGTAAACTTTCTGCAATGAAGGCTAACAATATATTAAACGACGCGAGAGAAGTAGGTGCAATTAAACTGATTACATCTGTTTTCGATGATTCAAACGTTGATGAAATTCGCTCAATGTGCGACACAGCAAAAGCAAGCGGTTCAAATGTTGTTGCGGTAATAGCAGGTATAAACAGTGAAAAAGGTTCTGTTAGCTTTGCTGTCGGCTGCGGCCCCGAAGCAGTTGCTGCCGGTGCGCATGCAGGCAATATTGTTAAAGTAATTGCAGGTATAGCGGGAGGCTCGGGCGGAGGCCGGCCGGATGGCGCAATAGCAGGCGCGAAGGATGCTACAAAAGTCGCTGAAGCTATTGCTGCGGTTGACGAAACAATCAGAAAAATGCTAAAATAATAAAATATAAAAAAATTAGGGAGTTGTGAAAATGGATTGTATTTTTTGTAAAATTGTAAATGGTGAAATTCCTTCAAAAAAGGTTTATGAGGACGATAAAATCATGGCCTTTTATGATGTAAATCCGCAAGCTCCTGTACATATTTTAATCATCACAAAAGAGCATATAAAATCAGCTGCTGAAATCAGTATTGCAAACAGCGGATTGATAGCGCACATTTTCGAAGTTATTGCAATCTTAGCAAGAGAATTAAAAATAGAGAACGGTTTCAGAGTTGTAACAAATTGTGGAGACAGCGCAGGTCAAAGTGTAAAACATATCCATTTTCATTTGCTGAGCGGCAGAGATTTCTCCTGGCCGCCGGGTTGATATTTTTCAGGACCGGCGTTTTCAAACTGAACACACACCGGAGGGATAATAATGCCCCGCCCTTTTGCTGTTATAGGGTTATCATTTTTTCTTGTGCTTGTTATACTCTCCTATTTGAACGAAAGCTCAGCTGTAATTATACTTTGCACTGCTGTCTTTTGTTTTATTCCGCTTATTTGTATTAAAACAATAAGAGAGCAGGCGGTGCTTCCGGCCGCTTGTTTAGCAGTAGCTGCAGGATGCATTCTGTTTTTAGCATCGGCTGAATTCAGTTATAAACCAGCAATTGCGCTTGCAGGTGAAAAAGTAAATATTTCAGGGATAATTACCGATCTGCCGATGAAAGAAAATGGCCGTTTTTATTATATTATAAAAACAACCGCTGTAAACAAAAAAGCGATAAATGTAAAAATCCGTCTTTCATGTGCCGAACCGCTTGAAGCCGAACCTTATGATTCGGTTGAAACGGAAGCAACTATATATGTTTTGGGTGAAAACAGAGAGGATTCACTTCAATATTACAAAACGACAGGCGTTTACTTGGGTGCGTATTCATTTTCAAACATAAATGTTAAATCAGTGAAGAACAAACCTGCAATGTATTATGTTTTGTCTTTGAAACAAAACCTGATTAATAATATAAATAACTTGTTGCCGAATGAGAACGGCGGTCTTGTCATCGCTTTACTCTTTGGAGATAAATCATTTATGTCTGATAAGACACTTGCAAACTTTCAAAATATCGGTATCTCTCATATTGTCGCAATTTCCGGTTTGAATCTTTCAATTTTTCTTCTGATATTTTTAGATATTTTCGAACGCATAAAATTAAACAAGCGATTGGTATATTTCCTTTCTTTGTTCTTTATATTGTTGGTAATGGCACTTGCCGGATTTTCAGCTTCTGTGCTTAGGTCAGGATTTATGCTGATTGTGCTTTTGTTAGGCAAACTGATAAATAAAGATGCCGATGCGCTGAACTCTATTGGGTTGTCTGTTTTGGTAATTTCTGCGTTAAATCCACTTGGAGCCGGATATGTAGGACTTCAGCTTTCATTTTTTGCGACGCTTGGAATCGTTGTAATGCAAAAACAAATTATGGAACTGTTGAACAAATCAGCAGCAAAAATTATGCAGGTATCGGTTCGGCGCTTTGTTAAATTTGTTTTTGAGACGGTTACAGTTACAGTTTCGGCTTTCATTTTTACATTACCGACGATTATTTTAACATTCGGGAAAGTTGCACTGATTTCAATTTTTTCGAATCTTATGCTTGTTTACAGTTCGACACTTTCAATGATATTCGGCGGTTTTGCCGCATTAATAATGAAGTTCAAGTTGTTTGCTTTTCTTTACAATCCGCTTGCAATTCTTGCAGGTATTTTAGCCAAATATATAATAAAATGTTCGGATATTCTTGCTAACATACCATTTGCCAGTGTAAGTGCAAGCGATACATATATTAAACTATGGCTTTCCGGAACATTTATTTTACTAGCATTGACTGTATTAATCAAAAAATATCGAAATATAAACTGTCTTCGTTTGACTGCGATGCTTTGTACTGCTTCTTTACTGGTTGGAATTGTGTCATTTGATTTATTTAATCACAAAATTACAAAAATAACTGTTGCTTCCGTTGGCAATGCGAGTGCGGCAATAATTTCAAAAAGCGGAAATGCCGTCATGATCGGCTGCGGGGCTGATGACTTTGAAGTAAATAATATTTACAATATATTGAATGAAGAAAATTTGCGTTCGATTGATTTGCTGCTGATTCCGAGGGTACAAATTACTGAATCACAAGCGGCAAAAAATATCATCAATAACTGTGATGTTAAAAAAATAATCGCTCCAGAATTGAACTATGATTTGAAGTTCATTTCAAAAAGCGAAAAGCTGAAACTTTCCGATAATGAAAAAATATTATTGTGGAAAGATGCGGAATTGGATTATTTATATGAAGATGATATAAGCTGTGCATATGCAAGTCTTGAAGGAACAACTGTTTTGTTCGTATTTTTCCCGGGCTGCAATATTAACAAACTACCTCAAAAATGGAGGAGTGCTGATGTTCTGATTTGCAGATCAAAAGTGCCGGATAATTTAGACTTTAAGAATTTTGGAACGATAGTAGTTTCTTCCGATGAAAATATTGGTGAAAGAAAAATCAACAAAATATTAGTTCAAAGCGGGAACAGTGCCGCAGCAGCTTCAAACAGCAGTGTGGAAATCAAGTCAAGCGGTAACTCAATCTATTCGGTTGGGAGAGGAAATTGATGGATACAAAATTGAAAGATAAGATAATTCATGAAAATGAAATAAAACATATGATTGAAAGAGGCGAAATCGGAGGTTTTTATTTTATTTTCGGTGATGAGAGCTTCTTAAAGATTCATTATGCGAATTCCATTGCAGGCAGAGCGGTTCAAAAAGATTTTGAAGACTTTAATCTCCATCGTTTTGACGGCAAGACAACAAATATTGAAAGTATAGCCGAAGCCGTTGAAGCCATGCCGATGTTCTGTGATAGAACCTGCGTATTTATAAATGATTTGCCTATTCATAATTTAGAACAAAGCGAAATAGAAAACTTAAAGATTGTTTTAAGTGATATCCCTGAGACTTGCACACTTATTTTAC
>Ga0224522_1000296_pt1 | contig 19155 bp, 17 predicted proteins | sample CFST25metaG_FD_182733 | JGI IMG/M metagenome (GOLD analysis project Ga0224522, IMG submission 182733) | Peat soil microbial communities from Stordalen Mire, Sweden - C.F.S.T25 | ecosystem: Environmental > Terrestrial > Soil > Wetlands > Peat | place: Sweden: Norrbotten County, Stordalen Mire...
AAGGTTATTATTTGAATGTATTAAAACATCAAAAGTAAAAATTATCATGAAACTTACCATTTCTGATGCTGCTTCACACCGATGTTACCTAACGGCTTGGCGGTTTAATTAGGTGCCGTTCCGCGAGCTGGCGGACGTGTTGGCTTGCAGCCCTATTGACTTTGTCTCGGCAGCAGAATTAGTCGTGGTATACAAAATTGTATAAGTGAAAATAAATTTTATCGCATAGACTTATGGAGCTGATTACTAAGCTGTCCGGGCTGCTGAAGGCAACCGAGTCCCGCCTAAGCGGGACGAGCTCGGCGCAGCCAATTACCCATACCATCCGTGTTATGTGTTGGTGGAAATTTTAAAGTTTGTCTTGGTGAAAGCACAAAAAAAAGCAGTGACGGAATTATTTACTTTAGTATTGTCCGAATCAGCATTATTGATTTAGCAGTTCGATACTTATCATTTAACTCTAGTCTCAATATTGATTGATGCTTTTGTTGTAGAATTGGGCTTTCCCTGAATAGTTTCTAATTGGCTCATGAATTTATCTACATCTTCACTAATTTTGTTATTAAGCCAGGCCTTCGCTGTATTATTTGCATTAGTACCGTTGGCTGATCTCAATTTTGCTCCATTTACCTGAACATTAATTGATACATTGTTTTCAACATTCTTATAAACAAGTATACTCAATGAAAATGTTCCGCTACCGCCTTTAAAAGGGATGTTAGAATCTAACGAATTAGTAACAATTAGACTGTTAGCTTTTCCAGACTCTGTCTTCTGCGGATCAAGTTCAAAATCTGAAATATGAAGAGCTATTATACAATTTTCATAAAGCTTGTATTTATTTGTGTCCGACCACATGGCATAATTAGTAACGGGATTAATTACGGAAGCAAATTTTTTATATTCTTTCCAAGTGTCCTGAGAATATAAGCCATTTGCAATGAATAATAATGTTGTACTAATAATTAAAATATAAAGATTTTTGGGTTTCATAATGTTGAATTTAAGTAAAATGATATTTATTTCTATTATTAAATTTAAAAGCAATAAACGGAAACCAGTTTCTAGAATTAGTTATCTACTATCTTTTGTTGAAGAACTTATCCTAAAAAACTTATAGACTATCCCGGTAAATGAGCATGTGCTGTTTTGTCATACAAAATAAGTCAAAGTTAAAAGTCCAGATAAAGATACAGAATTTGTCTTGCTTTTTGAAATTTCTCGAACAAAACAATCAAGGTAGATGAGTAGAAATTATTCCGTAATGAGATATTTTAAATATTAATAAAGTTAATGATAAATCAGGGTACAATTAGAATCATAATAAAAAAGTTGTCTTGAGTTGCCATGCTCATATTTCTTCTTTGAAGTCAAGGTCCAAATGTAGATATTATTTTCTTGCTGTTATGTGTATGGTGAATTTTAGAGTCAATCTAATCGTCAGTAGTAGTGCCACTTACACCTAACGGCCCGGCGGTTTAATGAGTTGCCGTTCCGCCGCCTGGCGGAAGCGTCGGCTTGCAACCCTATTGACCTTGTCTTGGCAGCAGGACCAGTCCGGGTGCAACAAAACTTGATAAGTTGAAATGATTTTACTCGCATAGACTTTGGGAGCTGATCGAGAAGTAGTCCGGGTTGCAAAAGGCAACCAATCCCGCCTAAGCGGGAGAACTCGGCGAAGCCAACCGAGGAGACCGCACTAGCGGGCGACGAGCTCATCGAATCCCGCCAGAGCGGGATGAGATAATTAATTAAACCGACCGAGTTGGCGAAGAGTGTTTATTTTATCTACTGTAAGGAATATTTCATTTCAACTTTACTCCTGTAACTACCTTAACTATCTTATCACCATATATGGCAGTTTGTACAAGAGAACCAGGAGTTTTAAACTCAAATTTAAATTTTATAAGAGCTTTATCTGGATTGATAATTAAAGTTTCGCCTGTATTATTTGAAGTAAACCATGTAGAACAAATTTCTATGGCCTGTGAAGATTTTGTTAGTTCTGCTATAATAAACTTATCAGCTTTCTTATCAAATCCAAATACTTGTATTAATGAGTCAATAACATTGTCTTTAGTGAAAATCTGACTTTTACTTATCATTCCGGTACCAAACGGTTTAGTTTCAGTAATGAGAAATGTATCCCTTCCTAATTCACATTTCCAAATTCCAATAAACTGTTTCATCAACTCGATCTGATTGAGTTTTGATTGAACATCTTGTGCTTGTATTCCAGTAATGATGATTAACTGGAAAATTACAGCGAGTACGCTTCTACAAATTGTATTCATTGATTAATTGATTAGGTTAATTTATAAGAGTATTCTTGTTAATATGAGTTCAGAATGTGGTGCAGTTTCGCATGCTCGCTAACGGCCCGAAGGCCAGCAGCCCTATTGACTTTGTCTCGGCAGTAGGATTAGTCACGGTACCGAAAGTTTGATAAGTGGAATTAAGTTTGATCGCATAGACTTATAGTGCTGATTACTAAGCTGTCCGGGCTGCTGAAGGCGACCGATCCCGCCTAAGCGGGAGAGCTCAGCGAAGCTAATTACCCATACCATCCGTGTTAGCAGGCGTATTTTATTAAATCTAGTCATTTAGGAATTGGTCATATAAAGATTACCATGTTTTTCTGAGGTTTCTCTCAATGCAATTTAAGCGTATATTTTATGAATATGGATAGAAGTTGTCCTTTGGAATATACAAAAATGTTATTTTTTTGAGCTATTCATACCTTAATGATTCTATTGGATTACGCGTTGCAGTATTCCAGCTTTGCCATGTAGTAGTTATTAGCGCAATTAATAGCGCCCCTGATCCAGCCAATAAAAATATCCACCAACTCAAATTGGTTCTATAAGCAAAGTTTTTTAACCAATTATGCATTACACACCAGGCTATTGGTGTAGCAATTAAAAACGCAACAGCCACCAACTTAATAAAATTCTTGTTAAGCATTATGAGAATCTCTGAATTCCGGGCTCCGTTCACCTTTCGGATTCCAATCTCTTTTGTTCTCTGACGGGTAGTATAAAATGCCAAGCCAAACAATCCTATAACAGCAACAAAGATTGTCAATCCTGTAAACATAGAGAAAATCCTTCCGAATGATTGATCAGTATTGTACTGTGCATTAAAATTATCATCAAGGAAAAAGTATATGAAATTGTCTTCAGGGTAGATCTTTTTCCAAGTTTCCTCAATCTGACTAATTGTTTTACTCAAATCCAGGGAATTTATTTTAATTGAATAATATCCAATATCTGACATCCATTTGTATCCATAAAAGAACAGAATCGGCTTGATTACTTTCTTCAATGATTCCTGGTGAAAGTCTTTGATAATACCAACGATTTTAAATTGTGTTTCACCAACTAATATATAGGAGTCAATTGCTTTCTGGATATCCTTAAAGCCAAGTTGTTTAACTGCTGTCTCATTAATTATTACAGTATTCCCGTTTTCATTTTCAGATTCAGCATAGTTCCTTCCTGCTATTAGACTAAGATTGAAAGTATTAATATAATTATAGTCAATATAGGTATATGCGTATGTTTTTACAGTATTAGGTGAATCTTCAGGTCTTCTGACATCCTGTCGTTTCCAGAGTATTTCTTTCCCTGGTATAGCTCCTGATGTTGCAATAGCCTCAATCCCCGCGATGTTTTTTATGGCTGATCTGTAACTTTTTAGTCGAGGCATTCTCTGGGGTCGTCCTATCATTGTAGGTGGAGAGAAGGTAACAATAGTTCGATCAATATTTATTCCCAGATCCTGTTTCTTCATAAAGTTAATCTGTTTGTAAACAGCTAATACACCTGCCAATAGAAATATAGAGCCGGTAAACTGAGCAACAACCAAAACCTTCCGCAAATCAAAATGATTGCTTGCTGAAGTTTTGATTCCCTTAAAAAGGTCAATAGGCTTAAATGATGCAAGATAGAGTGCAGGATAAAGACCTGAAACCAGTATTCCTGTTAAAATCAGAATTGTTAATATTATTCCATTTTTCAAACCAATATTTGTAATAATCGGCATTCCGGTTACCTCAGCAAACCAGTCTTTAAAAAGAAGTATAAGCGAGAATGCAATTATAATACTGACCAGGTTGGTTATGAAGGCTTCGATCATGAATTGGGCAACAAGCTGCTTTTTATGAGCGCCCATAATTTTACGCAATCCTGTTGATTTTGCATGTTCAACTGTCCTAATAAGAGTGAGATTTATAAAGTTGATCCAGGCAAAGCAAAGAATGACAACAGAAATGAGTACAAGCGCTAGAACTGAATTTCGATTTCCGTTGGGTATTACCTCTTGTTCAAGATCTGATTTTAAATGGATATCTGTTACAGGCTGAAGATGAAATTCTACTTTCCCATTATTCTCAGTTATTTTGCGGGTAAAATCGACTGCAACTTTCGCAATTTCAGATTCAATTTTCAATGGATTTGAACCGGGCCTGGTGAGAACATAAGTATAATTTCCATTGTATCCCCAATCCCAGGTTGTTACCGGCTTATTGTTGATATGAGCATTTGGATTACGGATTACTTCGGTTCCAGTAATATCGTCCCAGTTCTGAAAGTAAAAATTATAAGTTTGCCAGGAGAGTAGCATATCGAATGGAAGATGAGTGTTTGAAGGAAGATCTTTGTATACACCTGCGACATAGAAGCGCCATCCTTGGCAAACTTTAAACCATTTTCCGACAGCATTAGTGGTTCCAAAGAGACCTAATGCTGCTGATTCAGAGATAACTGAAGAATGGAGCCCTGTTAGAGGATTGGTTCCCTGCTGATCGATGAAGTCCAGTTTGAATACACTGAAGAATGAAGAATCAGTCACAAACATCTGAATATCCTGTATCTGATAGTTTTCATTATATACGGTCACAACATCTTTAAAAAGCTCAGTGCTGCCAACTACTTCCGGGATTTTTTCCTTTAGAACCGGAGCCATACCTCTTAATGTTCTGGCACTTTTGAAACTCAGTTCGCCGTTTTGGTAACGGTTTAAACTAATACGGTAAATGTCGTCTGCTTTATCCCAGTTCCTATCAAAACTTACTTCATGCGAAACATGCATTATTATTAATAGAGCTGAGGCCAGTCCGACTGAGAGACCTATTATGTTGATTAATGACAGAGCTTTATGCTTCAAAATGTTACGGAATGAAATTTTCAGGATAGTGTTAAGCATAATTCAATTCATTTATAACTGAATGTCATATAATCAGTGTGTGTATACCAGTTACTCAATCTTCCGATTAAAATAGGATATTTTTTAACTAGAGTATTAAAAGAAATATAAAGATAATTGATACTCCTTGAATGCTTTCTTATGAAAATTACCTGCGAACAGAGAAAAATTTAATATTGTGATTCTCTAATAGCCTGAAAATTAGATCATCGAACGAAACTTGTATGCCTGCTAACGTCCCGGCGGTTTAATGAATTGGCGGGAGCCTGCCCAGAGCGTTAGCGAAGGGTGTCGGGGTGCCGCGTTTTTTGCCAGTCCCGGTAGATGGACGAAAGTTTGGTGTCACCATAATATGTCTAAACGATACCAAGTCTCGGTAGACGGCAGTGAAGTTTTGTGTCACGATGAAATAGTCAAGGTGGCGAGCAAAAAATAAGGCACCAGTGCGCCTGCCCTCGCCGAAGGCGGGGTCGGCCGGCAGCCCTATGGACTTTGTCTCGGCAGCAGGATTAGTCCAGGTGCCATAAGATTTTAAAAGTGAGTTGATGTTTATTCGCATAGACTTTGGGGCTGATTGAGAAGTAGTCCGGGCTGCGGAAGGCAATTAATTAAACTGTCCGAGTTATAAGGCGTTTTTTAATTTATGGGTGTGAAGTAACGGGTCAAGATTAAACTGTTAAGGCAGAGTAATATTACTTTAGTCAGAAAACTTTCACGTGTAAAGTGGATATAGCATGTGTTTTTGCAGTCCAAGGATAAATTTTATTGAGCACTACACATGTCGCGGTTCAATTTTAATAAGTGGATAGAAAATTGTCTCGGTTGCAGAAAGTTTATAAATGAGCACTGGTGCGGTCGCGGTTTAAACATCACAGAAATGTCTTGGTAGTAGGAGCAAAAGCAAAAACCGTGACAAACAACTTACCTTTATTGTACGTGTTATAAGTCGTTTTTTTTCGTTAAGGCGTCACTTGTCTTCTGAATCACGGAGATAATGAAACCTGTCTCCTGCTATCCTAGTGTCCGGATATTTTATTGGAATATTACTCGATCGCAAAACTTCTTCACACTTTTGGTATTCATCAGGGGAGCGTACACCACCGAGCAGATAGACAGTCTTAGGGGTAAGATGATCAAGCAAGTAAAGGTAAGGTTCATAGGCATTTGAAAAATGACCACTTACTCGTAGTATAGCTATATCAATCGATCCAAAAGGCTTCAGAATATCAATTTCTTTACGATATCTTGCCACCTCTAAGGCGTTGTTTGAGCTAACATGACCTCCTCCATAGAAAATCTTCACGCCATCGACTTCCACAAGATAACCAATTTCACCTTCATTCATTGGTGCTAAAGTATGCACCTTAATATCCCCGATGTTCAGACTCTTGTCGGCACTAATCAGATGCCAGGACGGAAGAATCACACTGTCAGAGATACCGTTGTTTGTTTCGTCGAGGAATACCCACTCAGTTGCAGGCAATTGTTTAGCCAGACTGTAAAGATTTGACCAACCACGTTTACTTGTCGGAAGACTCATGAATACCGTGTTTTTATGACCCACAAACTCTTCAGCGTTAGGGTGTCCATTGGCAAGACCTGCCTCAGGCGAAGTGCCGATATTGCGTAGATAGAAATCAAAAAGGAGAAAATTGTTTTTAGTTTTTACGGCATATCCTTCCGCAAAATACCATAGATAGGCCTCACCTCGTTTGAGTTTTTCGGTAAGCTGTGGTGGCTTTCCAAAGTTGGATTCAATGATGGTACTTTTATCAGCCCCTGAAGCAATTAAAGCATCAGCAGCTAGGCGATAGCCATGTTTGGCAGCATAATACAGCGCTGTGTGGTTCTCATTATTCAATGCATTGACATCGGCACCATGTTCGACCAGTATTCTGATCACATTGGTGAAACCCCTCATGGCAGCTAAATGTAGTTCTGTATTTCCAAGAGAATCTTTCTGGTTAAGCTTAGCACCACTTTCGATAATCAACTTTGCCATCTCTTCGGTTGAAATTGAGATAACCAGATCCAATACATTGCTGTTCATCCATGTGGCAAAGGCATTAACATCAGCGCCATGTTCAATCAGGAACCTGGTAACTTCAAGGTTACGAGAGGTAGCAGTCTCGAATAAGGCGGTACTACCATCGTTATTTTTTGCATTGACGTTAGCTCCCTTGGCGATGAGTTGTTTAACAAGATCGAAATCCGGACCCGAACCAGTGCAGGCACCATATAATGGGGTGAATCCGTCATTACTGCTAGAATTAACGTTAGCTCCCCTGCTTATCAGAAACTTTGCAATTTCAGGTTCTCTGGCAAATCCATTCCGTATCATGAAACATGCTATGTTAAGGGGAGTTTTACCATCTTCGTCTTTCGACTCCAGCAAGGTAGTATCAGCGTCAATTATTTCCCTGATCTTGTTCATGTCGCCGGCAAAAACTGCTTTGTGTATCTCGCCAGTCTGCTGACCAGTTATAGTTTGCGTTACCGACAAACAAACAGCGCATATGATTTTTACAAAATGTTTCATTCAAGAATCCTGTTATTAAAGTTCTAAAGATTAAAAATACACATTTATATATTTGTCCAAGATAAGATTACATAATTGTAATGTCTTTTTTAATATATTTTTAGTCACATTTAAACCTGATTCAGATTAAGGACAATTTTTTTTTGGGTTACTGTAACTAATGCACATGTATTATGCATAACGACCCGGCGGTTGAGGGAGTAAACGTTGGTGGCGCCGTCCGCCGATACGAGTCCCAGTGCTTTAGCCAGAAAATAGTCTCAGCGGGCAAGCCACCATGGCGCAATTTTTGTAAGTCCCGGCGATAGACAGATTTGTCTCGGTTGCAGGATTTGTCAAGAGCCGAAGTCACGGATCTGGAAAATGAGTGAAAAGTTTTGTGTCATGAAAAAATTGTCTTGGTGGCGAGCAAAAATTGTGACAAATTTATTACCCCAACCGTCCAAGTTAGCTGCTGGGCTTTTTTAAAACTGTCACGGTTACAGAAATTGTTGCGTTAAATCAGTAATTAAAGGCCCCGGTAAATGGCACATATTTGTCATGATGTACGGTTTGTTCAAAGGATGAAAATGCAGCTGGTTAATTGGTTACTATATATTGTAATTCAAAAAACATGGAATCTACGGATTTATGTGGGCTGGTATATACAATAAGCTTTTTGGGTGTATTTTTCGAAATATTCATGGTTTGTAAAGCTTATTGCATATACTAGTAAGTTAGCTGCTGGGCAAATTTTGTGTTTGTCTTGATGAAACAACCTTTTCTGCTTTATTCGCCTGTCTCGCCGATTTGCAGGGACGGGCTATAAACCTCTTTTGCTACCTTTGGCTTTTGTGCCGGACAGAAGGGGGTAGCAAATGTGGTTTACAGTGAAGCGACGGCCTCCCTTATCATTGATATTCTGTGTGTTAAGATAAATTCTTGATATACGATCATTCCAGCTGTTGTACCCATCCTATAGACCTGAAAAACTCCTTCCAAATATTATTACATCAAAATCCCTAGAATATTTCACATACCTTCTGTGATAGGTGAAGGATTGAAGCCTTTGACGACGAGATAGATGCCCAGCGAAAATTCAAATAGTGCGACAGGAATTGCGAACAGCCCTGCCAATGGCGCATGTTGCCCGATGAGACTAAATAGTATAGCGAAGTAGCCAATAAGAAGTACTGGGCCTCCAACAATACCAATCAGGGAAAGACCTCGAGGTACTAAGCGTGATTGATATAGCAGGAATCCCAGCAACAGGTCACAAATAGCTGGCATGAAGCTTTGTCCGAGTAGGAAGATGCGGTCATAAAGAGCAGCAAGTGCATGGCTGGTAGCCAACGCATCTGCTCCAGCTCCTGCCTGCCGCAAAGTCACGATTGACAAAATGAACGCCACGCCGACGAAGATGGTGCCAGATTCCAGAATACGGGCGGCGACGAGACTCAAAGCAGCACTTTTGTTCTGCTTCCTGAGTACCGGATACAGTACAACGGCAGTGCCGATGCCAGCCAGAGCCACGATTATCTCCAGGATACCACCGATTATGGCAGGAGTGTCCGGGCCGGGGCCGAGGATGTAGTTAGGGCCGCGGACCGAACTGTAGAGCGCGAGGGTCGGGATCGAAACAAAAGTCAACAAGTAGAATACGCCCGCAACCAGCGAGGTCTTCCGTAATGAGCTCATTGAGGCTCTTTTAGTTTTCGTTCTGTCTGTGTAAGTCATGTTGTCCTCCTTATGTGGATTATAGAATACCTATTGTTATTAGTGGAAGGAGGTTCCTGATCACTGATTCCCCAATACATTTATTACTACATTGCCTTTTTTATGGAATTTTTCTACATACGTATGCGCCTCTTTGATTTGTTCAAGAGTGTACCTTCGGTCTATCACTGCCCTTAGTTTTCCTGTTTCAATAAACTCCTTCAAAGACAACATATCATTTGAGTTTTTGCTGGCCGAACTGTTTACAGATATATACTTCCCTTTTGGCTTTAATAATTTTTTACAGGCTGAATTAGACGTTTTTAAGACTCCATCAAAAATAATATCAAACTGGATCTCTGTTTTTGTAAAATCTTCCTTTGTATAATCAACCACACTATCTGCGCCAAGTGATTTAAAAAGGTTTATATTTGTCGTACTGCATACAGCTGTTACATCAGCTCCGAAATATTTAGTGAGCTGAACGACAAACGTACCAACACTTCCTGATGCCCCGTATACAAGTACATTGTGCACATTCGTAACACCAGCTTTTTTTTAAAATCTTAATACCGTAAGCCCACCAATAGGAACTGTTGCAGCTTCTTCGAATGTCATATTAGAAGGTTTTATGGCAATTAAATCATTTCCCGGAAGGCAATTATATTCAGCATACCCTCAGAATTTCAATCCACAAGAGGCAAAAACACTATCACCTTTATTAAATGATTTAACTTTTTTACCAACTTCTTCAATTATTCCTGCTAATTCAAATCCCAATATTTTCACTCTTGTAGGTTTGAATAAACCATTATAAATTCTTGCAAGAAATGGATTTCTTTTACGCAAACGCCAATCTCCCGCTTTAAAAGTCGTAGAATAAATTTTCACCAATACTTCATTGTCTCTGGGAGTTGGTATTGCAATATTCTTTAATTCAAGAACATCAGGTGTTCCGTATTTTTCATATACAACTGCTCTCATTTTTGTAGACTGTTATTTGAATATAGTTTCACTCTTGAATCCTTTAACTCTCATAGCGCTAAAGTAGTTTCATAAGTGAATATCGAAATCGAAAGCTTCGCCCCGATGGCGTAAATTGAAAAGTTTAATTAATGTTTTGTCTCTGCGGCTTGTGCCTGAAACCCAATAACAAATACTATCATGAAAATCGCAATAATTAAAATTGATCTCATCTTAGTGAAGTTTGATAAATAGACAATCTGGATTCCTCAATAAGTATTACTTCAGTACTGAAACAGTCTGAACGTTTATAGTAACGGCACTTGTAAATGCAGAAATAACATAGTCAACAAATTTTACTTTTGATTTTATGGTATAATTTGAAGCTCCTCCAGCCATAGCTTTAGAGTCAACTTCATTTATTGGCACTAAACCCCAGAGGGCGTACCATTGTTTCTTTTCAGTGCTTACGCCTGATGATGCACCGGTTCCAACAACATGAGTCAGACTCATGCAAGATGATAAAAAGATTACAAGAAGAAAAATTCCTAAGAATGCTTTTATTGTTTTCATAATTTCTAAATTTTAAGTTTAAACCTAATTAAGAGAACCTATTGAGGATTCTACAGATTGCATATTTATATTTATTTCACTTCGAGGTATAATATAATCGAGCTCATATAATTCTGATAGCCTATGAGTTAATAATTTAAAGATTACCAGATTTGAATTTTGAGAAACAACCTGTATTATCTCATACGACTTATACTTAAAAATAGAAGATTCAACGTTCGTCCAAATTGAATCTTTATTGGGAAAAGAATTGCTTTTACCCAACAGTCCTTTAATAATATCATAGTTAGTTTCCGGTAGCTCAGAAATTATCAATGCACAATTTGTTGAATCTGATTTATAAATTGCAAGCAATTTATTTTCCACGTGATAAAGAATTTTTTTTTGAAGCTCAGAGTTGTAACTTTCTGTTTTTGACCAGTTTTTTGGAGGATTAATGCTAAATCCGGATTTTGATTCAAATGAACTATCAGACAATAACGATCTGTCTACTTTAAATTCAGCTGAAATAGCTTTTTTATCAGATTGCTGACAACTGATAAATAATAAAATAAATACAGAAAGTATTGCTATAAGTTTCATCTTTATTTATTGAATTTGATTGGGTAAAAGTATAATCCACAACCATGCCAGGTGTTATGTTACTTTGGGAAAAACTTATAAAATTTTGGGTTTAGACTTTATTGAGTGCTTTCAGCCTCGCAATTCCTGATTCTTTGAAGTCAGAAGGGGTGGTTCCTGTAATTTTTTTGAATTGGCTGGAAAGATATGCTGAACTTTTGTAGTCAAGTTCAAAAGCTATTTCAGAAAGAGTCATCTGTCCATAGAAGATCAGCTCCTTTGCTTTTTCAATCCTCTGCTCAATAAAAAAGTTCTCAATACTTCTCCCTTCTACTTCTGAGAACGAACTACTAAGATGGGTGTACTCATAATGAAGTTCTTCTGAGAGGTAAGTTGAAAGCTTGAGCTTGATATCTTTTTTATCAACCTCATTTCGGGCTCTTTTAATTAAAAGCAATTTTATTTTTTCAATAAGTCCGTTCAAGCGACTATCAATTAATTCAAATCCCTCATTTTTCAGATTTGAAGAAAGGTTTTTCTTTTGTTCCTGGCTTATATCTTTCTTCAGATGAATCACACCAAAAAGTACCTTATCAAAAGGGATTGCCGATTTTATCAAAATGTTTTCGACTGTAAGTATACAGCGATGACAAACCATATTCTTAACTAGTAAAATATCCATTTTCATTGAATGTGAGTCATTTCTTTTATTAATGTGGAGTCTTGAGTATTTTATATTAAACAGTTTTGTCGTGATTAAGTTCATAACTACATCTTATCCCCCAGGGGGAAGTCTTTCGTATGAGCTCTGGAACAAACGGGTTATTATGATTGGTGTTAGTTACATGGAAAATCCAGTGGCTCTGACCATCTTTCGCCGGAATAAATTGACCAAAGAAAGCCTGAGTTGAAAATTTCATGCTTAGCTAAATATAATTAATGTCATCTGACTGGCTAAATGTGGTCAAGCCGTCCGTTTTCTGCTCTATCTACTTTAGAAATGAATTTTACCTTAAGATCGATAAGCATACTATAAAACCAAGGGTATAAGGAGTCTATTTTTTCAGCATAAAACTTTTTAAAATATATTTTGACTCGTCAGCAATATTAGGGATTGCCTATAGATTTCTATTTACGCATATAACATTAATATATATTAAATTGGATCTCGGACTCTCTTCGGTTTTAAGTTTAGCTTCAACAAAATAATTTTTATCCTTCTCAATAAAAAAGTTCTTTAAGTATGATTTTGGAATAAAATGCTGATGTCTAGGCTTATTCATGGTTTCTCAAAGCCTCATACTTAGTTGAAGAGTTAGTTAATAAGCTGATTAATCAATATCACATATTTCAACTTGACATGTTTAAATCTTAAAGTTACAAAATTATTGTCTTTTAGTAGTTCAAGCAGGCAAAAATGCATTAGAATGGCAGCGTCAGTTGCCAATGGTGATTTAGATTGTCTCGGCTGATGGGTAGGAGTTATCTAGTTATGATAAAATTGTCAAGGTGGAAAAGTCCCGGTAGATGGCTGAAAGTTGATTTGTCACGATAAGCAGTCTAGATGGGATAATCCCGGTTGACGGCTGAGAGTCATAGGTCACGGTAAAGCTGCCAGATGGGATAGTCCTGGTAGATGGACGAATCCCGGTTGACGGCTGTGAGTCTCTGGTCCCGGTAAAGTTGTCTAAGTGGCTCTGCAAAAACCATGACAGCAGAGCGTCGGCCGGCAGCCCTATTGACTCTGTCTCGGCAGCAGGATCAGTCCGGGTACCACAAGGTTTTATAAGTTGAAATAAATTTAATACCGTAGACTTTGGATGCTGATAATGAGGCAGTCCGGGCTGACGAAGGCAATTAATTAAACCGTCCGTGTTATGTGGTCGTAGCAAATTAAAAATCTTCTAGTCCTGATTTGAAGTTTTATTCTGCTTTTTTAAAGGAGTCAAAAGCAGATATAAAGATCGCACCAATGGTGCAAATTATTAATAGAACAGCCCATATTGGGTGTGTCATCCCTGTAGTATTTTTTATTGCATATAGGATTACAAAAAGACCGATAAAAGCTAAACCAACGATAACTCTTCTTTTAAAATTAAGAGTGATTTTTTTGTTGCAATTTTTACAATTCCATTCTAAAGGACGGAACATGATAGGTATTTGTTTTTTATATTCAGGTATTGAATATTTGTAATTACAATGCGGGCAAGTTCTTATATTCATGTTATTTGTTTCGGTTAAATAAATATACGAAATTTTCTTTAGACCGTTAGCGGCAAGCAAAACAGCGTTGACCTCAGATAAACTTTTACAATCTATAAATGTTATATATTTTGTAACAAAATAAAAAAAGAACAATGAGAAAATTAAAACTTCAAGTTCAAATGACTGTAGACGGATACATAGCTGGGCCAAATGGCGAAATGGACTGGATGGTTTTTAACTGGGACAATGAGCTTAAAAAATATGTAACAGAAATATCGGAATCTTTCGATTGCATAATTCTTGGACGAAAACTTGCACAAGGTTTTATTCCACATTGGGCTTCTAATCCAGAACAAGAAGGCGCTGATAAATTTAATAGTACGAAAAAAATTGTTTTTACCAAAACGATTGACAAGTCAGAATGGGATAATACCATTTTAGCAAAAGGCGACCTTGTTGACGAAATCACAAAACTAAAAAATCAAGATGGTAAAGACATCATCGTTTATGGCGGATCAACTTTTGTCTCAGCTTTAATTAAAAAGGGACTGGTTGACGAGTTTCATTTATTCATTAATCCAACTGCAATTGGTAGCGGTTTGACAATTTTTAATGAACTTGATAGCAGACAAAATTTGACACTTATAAAATCTATTTCATTTGATTGTGGAATTGTAGTCTTAAATTATAAACTGATTTGAAAATGATTTTAGTTAATATTAATTGGGTTAATTTAATATAAAAATGTCAATCGCTAACACGCGCTCATATGCAATGGCGGCGTTTATACGGTTATTTGGCATTCAATATCACATCAAGTTTTGGTGTAGTTTGATAGTGAAGCGCTCCGAAGCCCGCCAAATGCTCATAGCGCAAACCGTTATGTGTCGTAGCTTTTTAAAAGTCCAGCTAAAAGCTATGAAGTTGTCCCTTCACGATAAAACAGTCTAGATGGCTGAGTCCTGGTAGGTGGACGAAAATATTTTGTCATGATAAATTCTATAATGTAGACAGTCTCTGGATTTGCGGGCTATGCCACATAACGGCCCGGGCAGTTTAATTAGGTGCCGTCGGAGCCTGCCCAGAGCGTTAGCGAAGGGTCGCGGTACCGCGTTTTTTGCCAGTCCCGGTAGGTGGCTGAAAAGTTTTGGGTCACGGTAATTTGTCTTGACGGTACCAAGTCCGGGTAATGGTTGTGAGTTTCGGGTCACGATGAAACAGTCAAGGTGGTGAGCAAAAAACAAGGCACCAGCGCGCCTGCCCTCGCCGAAGACGGGGTCGGCCCATAGCCCTACTGACACTGTCCTGGGAGACAAAACAGTCAAGGTGCCACAGAATTTAATAAGTCGAATTGAGTTTAATCGCATAGACTTTGGGGGCTAACTACGGAGCTGTCCGGGCTATGGAAGCCAATTAATTAAACCGACCGAGTTAGCAGCTGGTATTTAATTTTTTTTGTCAAGATTTTTTAGGATGTCTTCTAAGTTTTCTGACGGTCTTGGTGCCCTAGCATTTAGTATTTTACCGTTGGCATCAATTAGGATAAAGCAAGGCAACCCACATTCCTCTAAATAATAGTCCAAGCTGAATTGTGAGTTCTTTCCATCTTGAGCCCAAAGTTGAATCCCTTTTAAATCCTTTTTTTGAATAGTGTTTAACCAAATATCCCTTTTGTCATCAATGGAAATGCTAATAAATTGTATGTGAGAGGATGCATATTTTTCTTTAAGTCGATTAAAATATGGAATTTCATTTAAACAACCTGTGCACCATGTTGCCCAAACATCAATACACAATACCTTACCCTTGAAATTATTTAGAGTGTAATTAGTCCCGTTCATGTCTTTACATTTAAAATCAGGGGCTATATTTCCCATCTGAAGTAAATGCATCTTATCATAATAGTTAAGATATGATTTCTTAAAGGTTTCAATTTTCTTCTTTTCAGTACGTAAAAATGTTGAATCAGGAGCAGATATAGATGAAAGCCTATTACTAATATTTGTCGTTACTGAATCAATGAAATTACTGAATTTGTCCTTTTCTAAATTATATAACCTGATTTGGGGGTTCTGGATTTTTTCAAATTCTAATGATTCCCAGGCAAGATAATTGTTTTCTGCTGCCAGATCCCCGGTAAAGAATAGTGACTCATCAAATCTTTTCGTATCAAGGCTTAATCGAAGATTTTTACCAGGCGATAAGAATAAATTTGTATGTTCTTCATGGTCAAACCTATAATAACCCGATTTGGTTATATTGATTTCAAAATTGAACATGTTTGTTTTGTCAAGTTTATTGGTCAGAATACTATCACCAAGAGTCAAATGAACAAATTCTGATTTAGGATTTTCGATAATTCCTGATATGACTGTTTTTGTATTATTCTTACATGATAACAACAATACGAAACTTAAAAAATAATAGTATTTCATTTGACTTAGATATTTGATCTCAATTAGCAAATTTAATTATACTTCTCATTTGAGGAGCCTATTTTACCACCTTTTCAAGTCTCTTTTAATCGATCTGATGAGAATAAATAGATACGACTTCTGTATGGGATTTTCTTCACTGGCTGCTAACGGCCCGGCGGTTTAATTAGGTGCCGTCGGAGCCTGCCCAGAGCGTTAGCGAAGGGTCGCGGTACCGCGTTTTTTGCCAGTCCCGGTAGGTGGCTGAAAAGTTTTGGGTCACGGTAATTTGTCTTGACTGTACCAAGTCCGGGTAATGGTTGTGAGTTTCGGGTCACGATGAAACAGTCAAGGTGGTGAGCAAAAAACAAGGCACCAGAGCGCCTGCCCTCGCCGAAGGCGAGGTCGGCTTGCAACCCTATTGACTTTGTCTCGGCAGCAGGATTAGTCCGGGTGCAACCAAATTTGATAAGTTGAAATGAATTTGGTCGCATATACTTTAGGGGCTAATCGAGAAGTAGTCCGGGTTGCAAAAGGCAACCAATCCCGCCTAAGCGGGAGAGCTCGGCGAAGCCAATTAATTAAACCGTCCGAGTTGGCGTTTCGTTGTTTTTTAATCTGCTTTTCCCCCCCCCATTTTTAATTTAGTTTCCCCTTTGGAAAAATTAAAAAATAGTCAAATACTCAAATTGTCAGTCCTTAACCAGCCGCTCAGCTAAACCGTCAGTGTTATAGAAGCCGGATTGATCGAAAGTAACGTCGCTATAGAACAAGCAGGGAAGAAGATAGAAGTTAGGGTCTATGGGGGTAGAACTCCAATAGTAGGTATCGTAGCCCATGCTTAAGAACTTGCCTATGGGAGTGGTACCGAGATAATCGCGGAAGCCAGTGGGTAAAGCAGTAAAGCCACTTTCGTTGGTAGCGCCTGTATTTGGTGTTTTCCAATGCGTTGTGCCGGTTTCTTTCATTTTCCCACCTGCTACACTAAAGCCTCCCAAATAATATATTAAGGTTCTCCACTCGGTTTCGGTGGGTAAATGCCAACCTGTGGGCGCTATATTGCGGCTGTCGGTTGCCGCATACCAATTGTATAATCGTCCGTAGGTAGCAATAGTATCTGCGCTTGTAGTGTTATTGAAATTGCAATAGGCACCGGCAGTCAAGTTTGTCCAGGCTGTATTGTCGGTTACATTGGGTATTGCAGTACCGTCTCTGTATTTGGTTGTTCGCAGGTTTTCTGCCATCCATGTTTGTGTGCCTATGGTTACTGTTTTATAAATGTTACCATCCTGGTCAGTCAAGGTGCCATAAGTAACACTCGAATTAAACACTGCAGTGGTTTTTCCGTTGTAAGGATTTGGACTATTATCGTCCTTTTTACAACCATTTATTACAAGTATTACAAATAATACTAAAACTGAAATCTTAATTATTTTTTTCATCATTTATGTATTATTTCCCCAACTTTTCATTGGTGTGGGTTTCCCTTCTATTGTTAATGTTCTCTTGTTTAGGCGGACTTTTCTCAATGAATGCCAACGGTCCGGCGGTTTAATTAGGTGCCGTCTGCGTCGCGGTGGCGTGTTTTTTGCCAGTCCTGGTATACGGACGAGCACTCAATGGTCACGATGAAGCTGTCTTGACGGTACCAAGTCCAGATAAGTGGACGAAAACTGTCTGGTCAAGATAAAGCTGTCAAGATGGAATAGCAAAAACCATGACACCTCGCGCGCCGGCTTGCAACCCTATTGACTTTGTCTAGGCTGCAGGAACAGTCCAGGTGACATAAGATTTAATAAGTAGGTTAAATTCTTCTCTCATAGACTTTTGAATGCGAAGATAAAATAGTCAGGGTTGCAAAAGGCAATTAATTAAACCGTCCGAGTTACCAGTAGTTTTTTTGTCCTGGAATATCTTGCGAACCTATCTTTATTCTTGTCATAATAAAAGGGCTTACTTTCCTACAATTGGAGTTGCTCTTGTAGTGTGGTTAATAAAAATTAAGGCATCATAACATTTATTGATGATAATGAAGTTATTCATCATTTCGACATGACTCTTAACTACCTGCCCACCTATAGTTCTTGTTAATAATCTGGCATTTAGAAATTCATCCATAAAATCCGGAATTTGTTTGATTCTGAAATTAATGATAAAAGGATTTATGCCGGTTTGAGCTAAATACCAATCCACTGTATTATCGTGGATCGCATTGACATTAAATTCCTGCATCCCTAACGGCTTTCTTTCGTCAGTGTATCCATACGATTGAAAACTTCCATTGTCAAATGAGAATCCAAAAGCATAATATTTATCACCGAACGCTACTTTCAAATAATTACCGAACATTTTTATGTCACCTGAATCTAAAGGCTCTGTTTTTGATATATGCATGTTATGAGCCCATACAATAAATTTTGTGTCAAGCTTTTCTTCCTGAACTAAACTCTTAAAATTTGAAGCCATATAGTAATCTCTCAACCTTGTTTTTTCATTATAAATGCTTCTAGGGTCACCTCCTGTTATAAAATTCATGCATATGTTTTGTCCTATAATTTTTAATCGCTGAAAAATATCTTCATATTCTTCTTTAGATGAATTCTGTATGTAATCAGCCTTATTTAACGAAAGAACCGCTAAAAATTTGAGGTACTCATTTTTACAACTATCGGTATTTATGCCTTTGATTGACTCCGAATCCATATTTTTCACCATTTTTAAGAGAGAGTCATTTTGACTTTCATATTTGATGTCCACCTTCTTTAGATAATCCTTAATTTTTTCGAAGTTATCTCCGACATAATTCACACGTATATCAAGTCCTCGAACTTTTACCTTTCTATCATCGGGAACAGTTTGATTATATTTTCTCAACCATTCTATCATATCTATTATTTCTTCTGTTTCCCATACGGCTAAACCTTGACTAGCAAGAGAGGCGTAAGCATCCCCTTTGCCATAAAGAATATAATCATTGATATTGTTTGTTCCTATATAATT
>Ga0224522_1000299_pt1 | contig 19127 bp, 14 predicted proteins | sample CFST25metaG_FD_182733 | JGI IMG/M metagenome (GOLD analysis project Ga0224522, IMG submission 182733) | Peat soil microbial communities from Stordalen Mire, Sweden - C.F.S.T25 | ecosystem: Environmental > Terrestrial > Soil > Wetlands > Peat | place: Sweden: Norrbotten County, Stordalen Mire...
TTCTCTCTTATAATAATCATATTCTTCCCCCAGCCTTTCTTTCATTATGCAAAAATTAATCAAAACCTTATAATGGAAATAAATCAGCTCTTTACTCAGCAACAGCACACTTTTATCCACAATATTCTTATATCTGACAAAGTTCAATTTGTTATTCTTCTTATAATAAGTAAGATACATTTTATGATAAATGTCGCAGATTATCCTTCTTTCATCAGAGCTTTTAAATAAATCCGATTTATCGCATTCCAAAAATATATTTTCGAGATTTATTAGGAAACTATTCCTTTCATCATCATTCAAATTCAAATTTAAAAGTACATTATTGATAAATATACCTGAAGACTGCATCAAGGTGAAAAGGGTTAAATCAATTAATGCATTGTCAAGATAAACGTGGTTATCGGATAAATTCGTTTTAAATAAAATCCGCGGACATTCAACATTAGAAGTAAAATTTAAAATATTATTTCGAAAAGAATGCAGGAAAGTTTTATCCCTGATTTGCAGGTCATTTTTCAGAAGTGCTGCAGTTTTTTTAAGGTTTGATTTAAGAACAGAGAAAGACTGCCTGTTCAATAAATATTCGTTAAAATTTATTTCAACTGAATATTTATCAATTTCTATTGATTTCTGTTTTAAGAAATTAATTACTTCTTTTGACAGATAAGATATTTGTTTACCTAAAGTCAATTTTGAATACTTCAATTTTTTACATAATTTAAAAACCAGTTTTTCGTATTCAAAATCAACCAGATATTCTCTTATATTTATTATCTCCTTAAAAAATTTATTTAAAGATTTACCCTTTACGAAATACGGAGATTTTAAATAATTATCAAATTCCGATATTTCCTCATTGGATAAGTTTCTTAAAACATCAAACAAGTCACTGTTTTTCATAAAAAAGGAAGTAAAAATAATGCAATATAAATTACTAATTATTAGAATATAATATAATCCGATTAATAAATAAACCACATTTTTTCAGTAAGAATTTGACCAATCTTAGTTTTATTTACAACAGCGATTAAAATAATTTATAATAAATTAATTTATATATGAGAAAGGTTATTTTAGCAATACTTGCTTCAATTATAATATCATTTCCGGTTTCAATAAATCCCTTTTCTCAGGCATCAGGATTTTGCGGAGAAAGAATAAATGATGTTTTAAAATCAAATCCGGAAATAGACTGGATAGAATATGTCTGTATCGAGAAACAGTGGTTTGAAGTAACGCATTATGCAGATGGGTCGATTGGAGTTGTTCCGATTTCTGCTCCGCCAAATGACAGATAGATAATTGTAAATACGTTCTCAAGCAATAAGTACAGCTCGATGGATGGTGCCGTAATTAAGTAGACTGATTGTCAGCATGGTTCGGCACCTATTCCATCGAAAAAAAACAGAGAGAGTAAATATCTCATAAATGTCTCAATAAATACAATTGATTTAAATATCGACTATTATTTGATTCTATAAAGATTATTCAGCTTCTTAAAAATCTAATTTTTTTCTTACCCGCTTTACCAAATTCAGACTTAAAATTCTTACTTCAGATTTTACGAAAACAAAAAACCGAAAGAAAATTCAATGATGGACTGACTATTATTTAAGGGTATTTTAAACAATAACAGGCATTCCTGTATCTATAATATTTTTAAAATTATGAGGCTAAATTTTTGATTTTTTAGACTTTAATATTGTTATAGTATATAGAGCAAATTTAACATAAATGGCTTTATTTATGGCAAAAAGACATAAAAATGTAAAACAAATGATGGTTTTATTAATACCTTTTACATTTTTACTTATATTCATATTTAACAGGACAGCTTTCCCTCAGAATTATAAAATTGATAAAATTAATTTTATACATAAGGACAAAAATACAATTGATGATTCGGAACTTGAAAATGCTGTCAGTGTGACCAAATCAAAGTATTTTTATCCAGATGTACTGCCGGGAGATGTCATCTCATTAAGAAATTTTTGCTTTGATAACGGTTACTTTGAAGCAGTCGTGGATAAAAATGTCAGTTATAATGTACCGGACAGCACAGTATCAATAGACTTTATAATTACAGAAAATCAACATTATAGGATAGGACAGATTAACAGAACAGGATTGGATAATGTTCTCGACAGTCTGAAGAAAATGATAGATACCATGAAAACAGTTCAGTATAATAATTATTACAGTAAAGCCTTAATGATAAATTATTCAAATGGCATAGTTGATTTTCTTCAAAACAGCGGATATATGACTGCAACAATAAAAAATGACTCTGGTTTTATTCTGAGAAAGCAAGATACGACAGTACTTCTGACTATTAATTTTACAAACGCAGATACACTATACAAGTTCGGAAAAACAGAAATAGTAATTGACAGTAATATTTATGATGTATCAACCGATATTCTCAGAAAAGGCTTAGCATATGATGAAGGAGAAGTTTACAGTAAAAGAAAAAGACTGGATACCGATAAAAATATTTCCCAGATGCCGATTATAAGAAGCGCAAGAATCAGGACAGTTTCAATTGTCGGTACTACTGTAAATCTCAGAATTGATTGCCGCCTGAGCCGGAAGCACGAACTTACGCCGTTTGTTGAAGGTACAAATATTAATAATTATTTTTATGCAGGCGGCGGATTACAATATACGAATAAATATTTCTGGGGGGGAGGCAGGATATTTACATCCGAAATTCATTCTCTTTATCATTCGATGAATGTAGATCTGGCTGAATTTGTAAACCAGGTCACACAACCTTATTTTATTAATAATAAATCTTCTCTTAACGATAAATTTTCTCTCGGATATTACAGTTTAGTCGGATATTATGATTATTATCTTGGAAATATTACATCATTAAGATATTATATCGCAGATTACACATTTTATAATAAGGCTACAGTTGATTTAAATGAAGAACTTCTGAAGATAGTATATAATTTCGGTAATCTGCAGACCATAAATCTGTATAATTCCTTTTTGAGCATTACATTTATTCATGATAATACAAATAATGCTGTAGCCCCGTCACGCGGATATTATCATTCCATTACAGTCGGGGAAGGCGGAATATTGCCCCAGATGATTTTGAATTCCTTTACTAACAACTTTTCATATTCCAAATTCATAAAACTTTCCACTTCAAACAGATACTATATTAATCTGTCCAATACGGAAGGAGAAAATGTAATTGCATCAAAATTTATAGTTGCAGATAATATTTCAAGGGGAGGCGGAACAAAAGTCGTTCCTATTCAGCCGATATACAGGTATTTCAGCGGGGGAAGCAACAGCCTGAGAGGATGGTATGCAAATGCAAACGGTTTTATGAACGAGAAAAGGTTCGGAGGTAATTTCTGGCTGGAAGGAAGTGTTGAATTCCGCAAACGTCTTTTCCCGGGCTCATCATCTTTTACAAAAAATATCAGTTCTGTCATATTTGCCGATTACGGGAATGTATGGGAAACTCATACCGATTTCAGAATTGACCAGATTGCTTTTGCTCTTGGATTTGGATTAAGGTATAAAATATTCTTTGGACCGGTAAGAGTGGATGTGGGGTTTAAAATGTATGACCCGCTTGATGTTACCGGAAAAAGATGGCTATATGAAAATGATTTCAAAACTATATTCACCAATAAATTAGCAGTCAACTTTGGTATAGGTGAGGCATTTTAAAATTTTAATTTATAAATAATTTTGACTCCGGTACTGTAAAATACAGTAGAATTTGAAACCAGATTTCTGCTAAGCTGCTCCCTTGCAATTCGCAAATATACCTGTTCGGGTAAATTAAGATGCACAAGGCTGTTTAACGGGTACTCTAAATTAAATTCCAGATAAGCATTATTGTCTATTACCCTGCTACCAACCGTAACATCAGCGTCTAAAATTTCAGATGACACGCTTACATTTGTATTCTGTATCCCGCCTTCCGAATAATTCAGTTCCGCATCTTTAATAAACGGAAGCATATTTCTTACAACCTGGCCAAAGAAAGAAGTTACATATAAAGAACCTACGGTAGATCCGATTCCTGAGGCAACTGACTGAGTTTCTGACGCACTCAGCTCATTTTTATATTTACCGAACAAAAGATATGTGATTGCATCGGAAGTTGCATCATTGCCCAGCATCTCAGTTCCGTTTTCATACAATCTTAAAGTTATTTCAGGATTATTTGGATCTCCTGTCACAGTTAACACGACCTGAATAGGACTGCTGGTCACAGTACCAAACTGTTCTGTAGCTTTTGTATTTTCATATACAGCACGAATATCGAGTTCGGGTTTGTCAATTGGCCCGTGAAAAACTATTTTGCTGTCTTTTACTTTAAAGTCCCTGTAAAACCTGTAGTATGAATTCCCGACAACATCTACTTCTCCTCGGGTCCTTAATCGTCCGCTGTCTGAACGGATGCGTAAATCGGCGGAAACCTCACCGAACAGCCTGTCCCGTGTCAGATTATTAAAATCTATCGATACATATAAATTCTTAACGGTTTTTACAGTCAGGTCAAGAGCCAGCATATTCATAATTGAAAAACTTTTTGTCGTATCCACAAGAATATATCTGTTCCTGATAAAAGGATTAATTTTTTCGTACTCAATTAAAGATACTTTCCTTCTGTTTGTATCGGATGTATGGGCAGTATCATCCGCTAATATGTATATCAGATTTTTCTCCTCTGTCTGATAACCCTTCCCGCTCCTGGGCAGAGACGCAATGCTTGCATCCTTAATTAAAAACTGACCATTAATATTTAGCTTCTTCAGATTTCCTTTAATTGTAATAGGCGGATTACCAATACCACCCAATAAATAGCCTTTCAAACCAAGCTGATTTTCCTTGCTGTTTTTATCAAGTAAAACCACATCCCCTGAAGATGAAAGATTTATATTATTTAAATTATAATTCTTGAAATCAATATTTCCGAACAGATCAATATGCCGGGTATCATCATCAGGATTGTAAAGACTGAAATTATTAATTATTAGATTTGAATTTTCCGTACTGATTTTAAATTTAAAATCATAATACATACCTGTAAAGTCCAAAAAATATTTTCCCTGAACCAAAGTCAGGTCGCCTTTCAAATCCGGATTTTGAATAGTTCCTGTTGCTATAAGGTTACCATTTAGTACTCCGCGTAAATCACCTATACCGGGAATAAACTTGGTAAAGTACTGTATCTGAAAATTATTTGCAGTTAAATTCACTTCTGCCGGAATATCAATTGCAGTTGCAGAGGTACTGTCTTTTTTTATGAAGGGATTTTTAACAGGAACGCTGCCTGATATTTTCAGACTTCCGTTATTTTGATAATTTGTTATCAGAATTTCAGGCGTGAGAATCTGGGATTTGTATTTTACGTTGGCAACAATGGTTCCCACGCTCATTGTATCATATTTCAGAAGACTTGTTTTTGTTTCAAGATTAATAACAACATCTTCCGGTGTACCCTGTATGTTAACAAAAAAGTTTTGTAACTCGCCCTGTACCGGATAAGGTGATCTTTCTCCGTTTACGGTGGTATCAAAAGGATTTAACATAGTATATATCTCTCCGATGTTAAGATTCTCACCTTTTAAATTAATATTACTTGCACCTTTCAGTGAATATACACCGTCGGCATTTAATATCATTTTACCCGACTTTAACCCAAGCTGATTTATTCTTATTTCGCTTTGCGGAATATATATTATATCCCACCTGTTATTGTTAATCAAATTATATTCATAATATTTTGCATAAATGCTGTCTACATTCATTACAATATCTTTTCCCCTCAGGTCAATTTCACTTGACATGCGTAAATAATTCATGGAATCCGTTTTTCCGCTTATTTTTAATTTACCAATCTCTTCAGACAAACTAAGTATTGCTTTCAGTGAATCGAGATTAAAAGTTCCAAACCTTAACTTATCCCCATTCACGTTTGTATTTATTTTGAGCGATGACAAGGGATCTTCACTTTGTACATTCAAATATTCATCCGACAATGCAAGATTGTTATTTATATTGTTCAATACAATCGTTGTATCGTGATATGTGAAATTTTTAACATTAATTTCAGATTTCGAATTAAATCTTTCAGGTGAATTTAAGATACTGCCGCTAAAATTTCCGTTAAAAATAAATCCGAAAGGTGCAGACAGCTTTCTTAATTCCGCTGAATCTTTAGTTGTAAATTTATAATTAAAACTTGCATTTCCGGTGTGATTATATCTTGATAATCCGGCAAAGCTGATGGTTGAATCGGGATTTAGTTTCTTCTCGGTAATGTTGCTTACCAGAGATATATTATACAGAATAGCATCAATGAGTTCAAATAATTTGAAAGTTCCGTCCGCCTTAACTTCCATTGCTTTATTGGTTATCTGCAGAGAATTGCTGTCGGCAGTCGTGTGAAGCATAGCAATTAATTTAGTTTCGGGTATATCATATTTTGAATAAAATGATTTTCCGATATCAATATTAAATTTTCCGGACAGGTTATTCATATTAATCCCGCTCCCGTTGATATCAAAGGATGCATTCAGATTGCTTTTATCTTTATTTTTTCCCTGCAGACGCGAAACATCCACATTATTCATTTTTCCTTTAATTGAATAAACAGGGTTTTTCATATTCGATATGTTAATCATCCCTGCTACACTTGCATTACCCGAAGAAGAATTTGCTTTTATATCAAGTTTAATATTATTTCTGTTTATATTTATTATTCCTGAAGAGCTTGATATATCATATCCTGCTGCACCGGATTTTCCCAGATTAAATCTGACATTGCCCGATATTGTGTTGAGGCTAAAACCTGAACCGTCATATTTTGCATCAAGATTTATATTACTTTTTAATTTCTTATTGTTAAGTATCGGAGCTAAATCAAGATTATTTGTTATTACATTTCCACTGTAGAATTTTTGCTTAGTATTTAAATGACCCTGGCCGCGGATATTTCCGCTTTCCGAGCGGATATCGTAGTAAGTGTAAAAATCTTCATAACTACCTTTATAATCGAAATCAGCGAGAACAATTCCAAGATTTTTAAAATCGGGAATTGAACTGGAATAATAAATTGTCCTGATATCGGCAGGATTGATTTTATTGCTTGACCTTGCATCAATATATACGCTGTCCGTGTTAGAAAGATTTTTAATATTTCCGCTTATATTGAAATTAGAACCGGGTAAATCAATCGTAAGTTTGTTAATATTAAGATTATTGTATACACCGTCAGCATCCAGATACAGCGTGGATATACCACCCAGCATATTAACTGCTGGAATAAAAAATTTTAAATCGTCAAAATCAAATTTTTCAATACTCAGTACCAAAGAAATCTTTTTGTTTTCATAATTTTTGAATGCATCGTTGTCCAGAGGATTAAAGCCTTTAGCGGAAAATCTGCTCAGCTTAATATCCGACCTGTCAGTAAGCAATTCCAGATTCGAGATTTCAGTAAGAGTATCCGGAATATTTATATCCGCTTCAAAGGAAAGTTTTTTTAATGCAACATCGGTATTAGAGATGAAGGATAAATTCCATAAATTAATTTTCTTTATTTTCTTTGAATATTCCCCTTTCATATCAAGATTAAGACCGGAAACATCAAGTTCATTGAATTTAAATTCACTCTGTTTTTCCCACTGAATTGCCCACAGAGGTTTGTCAGGAATTTCACCCAAAATTTTTATTTTCCCATTTTCAATTCTGAAACTGTTTACATAAATATCCCAGTTGAACGGTGAAGACGGAGTCGTATCTGCAGATGGCGGGAACAGACTTGCAAAATTCCATATTGTAGAATCCAAATCACCTTTTATTTTAGACAGTTTTATATTCGGATTATTAATGACAGCATAATCTATACTGATTTTTTGTTTTAATAAACCCCAGATGTCATACTTAAGGTCAAGATAACTGATGCTCACAAGTGTATCTTTTTTAACAGTTATAACAATATTGTCAATCCTTAAACCTTTTAATATATTACCGTTTATTGATTCTGCATTAATTGAATTTTCTTTTTTAAGCCAGCTTTCGGAATTATTCAATTTATTTAAAGCAAAATTTAAAGCCCATTTGTTAAATGTATCTGTCTGAATAAATATGATTAATGCAATAAGAAAAATAGCAATAGTACCGGCTGACCAAATAAAATATTTTAATATTTTTTTAAAAATTTTCATGGATAAATCTCTTTAAAAATCTCTGCACTTCCCTTAATTTTTTACATAAATACAATACACTGTAAAGATACCTTAATAATTATTTGACAAATTGCATTTTTTCAAGTTTTCTTACTTTTTCACTTTTACCTGTACGTGATATATAATTTGCATTAATATCGCCTGTTTCACCAAATTGTTTTTCACTTAAATCGATACCCCGTTTATGATAAGTCAGCAGTTCCATTTTTCCTTTTAATTCAGTTTTTTTAATATTGGTAAGAAGTGTGTCCCGATAATAATATGCTTTGGTGCACTTTCTATTTAATTCAATCGCATTTGAATAATCCTTCAATGCCCCGGAATAATCCCCGCATTTCTCTTTCAATGCCCCTCTTTTCAAATAAGCGAAAAGAAAAAGCGGTTCTGCCTTTATTGCTTTACTGTAACTTTCCTGTGCGTCCTTAAATAAATTTAATTTGGATTCAATATTGCCTTTATTAAATAAAATAAGTGAGCATTCAGGAGAAAGATCACCTGCTTTTTTTATATCCTTCAGGGCTTTTTCAAAATAACCCATCAGATAATACAATTTTGCCCTGTTGTTATAGACTTCTGCTCTATCGGGTAATAAAGTAACTGCTGTATCATAATCCTCAAGAGCGCCCTGAAAATCTGCTAATTCTCTTTTGACTTTTCCTCTGTGCAGGTAGACTGCAAAATTATTTACATCGGAAGAAATAATTCCGTTTAATATTTGCAGCGCCTTGTTCAACTTACCGTTTTTAATTTCACTTAGTGCTGACTTTAATTTTGTGTCCATAACATTTTCTCCGTTAATTATTTTAAAATTTTACTTACTGCTTTTTTCCTGAAGTTCTTTTACCATTTTTTCAAGCTCATTTATCCTCTTATCGCGTTCATTTAATTCCTGCTGTTTAATTTTTAATTTCATGTTCAGATCCGAAGCATTTTTTTCGTAATCGGTTTTATCCCAGTAGCCGATATCTTCGAAATATCCCTTGAACAAAAAATTGTGCTTCAGAGCTTCCATGTTCTGTGAAAAACTGAAGGAGCCCTGTTCAAGGTTTGCCGTTGTCTGGTTTGCATTTCTTATAAGTGATTTAAGGTTATTTGCAACATTGGTATCGTTAACCAATGTACCAATCGCACTTTCGCTTGAGTTCATTTTATTGGTCATTTCCGCAATATCCCTTGTAATGTTTCTTATTTTCTCTGTCATTGGTACAACTTCAGTCGTAATAATATCCACACTTGAAGAAATATTTCTGAGTACTTTGTTTATTAATCCCGTCGAAGTAGCAAATCCTCCCATAGTGGAATCAACATTATTATATAAACTTTTATTATTTATAATTTGCCCTAAAGTCCCCTGCCCGCTGTCAACCTTTGCAATCATGCTTGCTACATTTTTTGTAATGATTGATGCATTTTCCCCTGTTTCCTTAAGGGATTTCATGATGTCTTCCGCTTCGATGGGTTTTATGGATTCAAGCCAATCTCCGTCGTTTATGGATTGTGTATTTTCACCACCCTGTGTTATATCAACAATTTTGTTTCCAATAAGTCCTTCCGTGACCACTTTTACCTTTGAATCGCGTTTTATGAATTTCTTGACGCTGCTTATTATTGTCATCTCTATCATTACTTTATTTCCCGATACAATATCTATTTTATCTACAGTTCCGACATTAATTCCGTTAAACCTCACGGTACTTCCCTCGAGTAAACCGCTGACTGATTCAAAAACCGATTGAATCTTCATTGTGGAAGTAAACATATTTTGCTTGCTCCCGATTACGAAAATCGCAATCAAAAAAAGAGCTAAGCCTGCAATTATAAAAATTGCAACTATAATTTTTTTACTTAATTTCTTTTCCATTTAAGTATGGCTTTTTAAATTTTCAAAAAATATCCTCAAAAAATCCTTTGACAAAATCATCACCTGATTTTTTAAGTTCGTCGAAGCTGCCTTCGGCTGCAAAAACACCATCTCTCAGTACAACTATTCTGTTAGCCGTTAATTTTGCGCAACTTATATCGTGTGTAACTATGACAGAAGTAACTTTAAATTTATCCTGCATTTTCAATATCAGTTCGCTTATTTCCCTGGATGTTGCTGGATCAAGACCCGTGGTCGGTTCATCATACAACATTATTTCGGGATTTAATATCAAAGTACGGGCAAGACCTATTCGTTTTCTCATACCACCCGATAATTCAGACGGCATCATATCAAGGGATTCTTCCAGGCCTACATTAGAGAGAACTTTTCTGATTCTTTTTTCGATTTCATCCTGAGTCAGTTTTTCATGCCTGACAAGCGGAAATTCAAGATTTTCACGCACACTCATCGAATCATATAGAGCACCACTCTGAAAAATAAAACCGACCTTTTTCCTTAAATCCTGCAATTCGTTAAAAGAAAGATTCGGTACTTCCTCTCCCAAAACATTTACTTTTCCTGCGTCCGCCATCATTAATCCCACAATGCATTTTAATGTTACCGATTTACCTGAACCTGATTTACCCAGGATTATTAAAGATTCACCCCTGTATACTTTAAGATTAATATCTTTTAATATATCATAATCGCCAAGAGTTTTTTTCAAATGCTCAATAGAAATTACAATTTCCCTGGCCTTTAATGATTTCTCTTTTATATTATTAATATCTGTCATTTCAATTAAAATAAAATTATTGTTAACTGAACTGCAATCATATCTATGATTATAACAAGTAAGGACGAATAAATTACAGAAACGTTTGCCGCAATTCCTACACTCTCGGTTCCTCTTGTTGCATTATACCCCTGATTACAACCCACCAACCCTATTGCAAATCCAAAAAAGAAGGTTTTTATGGTTGCAGGTATAACATCTGCGAAAGTTAAAGCTGAAAATACAGTTGTAAAATACAACTGCAAACTTTGCCCGTTCAAAATAGTTAATGCCATAAAGCCTCCTATCAAAGCAATTGTATCGGCATATATAATGAGTAATGGTATCATTAAAGTAGTTGCAGTGATTCTGGTTACAACAAGAAACTTGAAAGGGTTAGTCGCTGAAACTTCCATTGCATCTATCTGCTCAGATACTTTCATCGAACCAAGCTCCGCACCGATTCCCGAGCCTATCTTGCCTGCACAAATCAAACCTGTTATTACGGGTCCAATTTCCCGAATAATAGAAACCGAAATCATAGATGGAATTAAAGAGAGCGCGCCGAATTTTGTGAGCATCGGAATAGCCTGAAGAGCAAGTACAAATCCAATAATAAAACCGGTAACACCGACGAGACCCAGTGATTTATTTCCGATTTCAAAAAATTGTTTAATAGTTTCTTTGAATTCATATGGCGGCTTAAAAACTTCACGAAAATACCTTACTGTAAAATTATACAAACCGTAAACAGTAAGCAGAAATTTGGTCAAGAATATTGGCAATATTGAATTCATATAATCATTAATTTTTTAATAATTCCTTTTAATATTTACTTCAGTAAAAGGATTCGCAAATCCCAAAATTATACCAAACGATATATCGGTTATATCAGTAGCATTTTTATTAATCATGAATGTATGACGTATTTTTACATTCGGAAATATTAAAAGTTTATGATTCCGCAAGGAATAACCGAATGTGAGTTCGGGGAAAAATCCGGTCTTATTAAAATTCGTAAAATAACCTGCACCCGTTGATATAACTCCTGTGCCCTGCAGCATATGCGACGGTTCAATTTTATCTTTCAGCAAAAAATCATATTTGTAAGAAAACCTTAAATGACTTGGGTTATTTCCGGTGAATATATAGGAATATTCAAAAGCAAATCTGTGTTCTCCGGACTTGCCAAAACCCACTGACAATTCTTTTGTAATACCTGCATAAACTTTCTTATTATCATATAATACAATAGGGTTTATCAGATATAAAATTGCAGCAATTCCGATAGATACAGTCGTAATTGAGAAAGCAGAAGTATTTGTATTTTCTTTATCAAATAATGAAACCGGTTGACTGTCGGAAAAATAATTTTGCGAATAAATATTACCGCTAATCAACAGTATTAATATTAAATATGTAATTATTTTCATTAATTTATTTTTCATATATAGAACACGGAAATAAAAGCTTTTACAAATAAAATTATTCCAAGTATGATTAAAATTATCCCCGCAATTATGTTAAGCTTATTCACTGTTGCCTGATTAATTCTTTTCTTATTCCCGGTAATAAGCTTTAACAATAGAAAGAACCAGGCATATGTACCTGCAAATGCACCAATTGCAAATAATATTCCTCCAAAGAATGACGGACTGAAGAATTTATATCCTTTTAAATATCCCACAAGTCCAATCCAGGATGCAGGTATAGTGAGTGAAGATAAACACAGCAGTACCCCCATAAAAAATAATCCAAAAAATTTCGGATTATTTATTTCCTTAGTCTTAATATGCTTAGCAATATTTTCAGCTTTTTCTCCCAATTTATTTGCTTTTTTGAAAGCAGTTACTAACTTAGCGGATTCTTTTGTTTCAAGTTTATTGTATGTGATTTTTGTTCTCATTATTTTAATCCCATAAATAATAACAACTACACATCCAAAAAAAGTAAAGAAAATCTCTATTGCAAATGCATTATTTTCATAAAATTCGGTTAAAACCAAGGGGAGAAAAGAAATAATAAGAGAAATTCCTCCAAAAGCTATAAGGCAATAGAAAAAATCCATAAATGCCGCACCAGATGCTATTGCTCTACCTTCATTAATCTCATTTTTAAATCCTTTGGATATTATTGCAAAGGATATAGGTCCCAAAGGAGGCACCGAAACAATAAACCCGGTTAAAATTCCTGCTATTAAATTAATTAATATCAAATAAAGTTTAATAATTTAAATTACATGGACAATTAGAATTAATAATTATCTTGCCGTGTATCCGCCATCAATAACAAGTTCGCTTCCGGTTATGAACTTAGATTCATCCGAAGCCAGATAAACAACTCCGTAACCTATATCATCCGGTTCACCCATATGACCAAGAGGATGAAGGTTTTCCAGAGCTTTTATGCTTTCGTCTACATTACCTGTCGCTTCGAGAAATTTATTCACCATCGGAGTTTTTATAAAACCGGGGTGGATAGAATTTACTCTTATATTGTCTTTTGCATAAAATAACGCGTCGGTCTTAGTCATTAAACTGACTGCACCTTTAGAAGCATGATACGGAGGAATATCTGTACTGCTTATAATTCCATAAATTGACGACATATTTATTATACTACCACCTTTGTATTCTTTCATATGAGGGATAATATATTTAGTACAAAAAAATACACCTTTAACATTTATATTCATAACTTTGTCCCACTCTTCGGAAGTGATTTCATGAGTTGGCTTATTTACCCCCGATATTCCTGCATTGTTAACCAGTATATCAATTCTTCCGTATGTTTTGTAAACTTTTTCTATTACATCTTTAACATTTTCTTCATTAGATGTATCAAGATGCCAGTATTCAGCGATTCCGGTATTATTAATTTCTTTAACTAAATATTGCCCTTCTTCATCAAGTATATCTGTCACTGCAACTTTCGCACCTTCTTTTGCAAGAAGTGTGCATATGGATTGGCCGATTCCAAGACTTCCACCTGTCACCAGTGCTACTTTATTTTCTAATCTGTTCATTATTTTTTTCTATAAAATTTAATTTTCCGAAAAATTATTTATTAAATATATTACGTTTATTATACTCTTATCTTCTTGATTACTTTATAGTTAACGCCAAATTATATTTTTATCTTGTTCAAGATAAATAAAGGAAATAATTAAAGTAATAGTGCAGAGGGATGAAAAAAGGACTAATCCTAATGGATTAGTAATTAGCAATTTAAGCAAGTTCTCATTCCCGGATAAATGCAATACCTAAACTATTGTTTTTACAAAAGGGATTTTTTTGATTTTTCAACGGATTCTTTGATTAATACAGATATTTTTGTAATAAGAATACCTTCTTTATCTGCTTCAAGCGGTTTGTCTCCATAACGACTTCTATATAAATAAGTAATTTCAGCACCTAAATAAAGAATCACACCGGAATAGTAAATCCATACAAAAAGAATTATCAATGATGCGGCAGCACCATAAGTTGAGGAATAAGAACTTTTTCCTAAATACATTCCTATTAAATATTTACCGATAAAAAAAAGGAAGGAAGTTACTGTAGCACCCATCCAAACATATTTCCAGGCAATCCGAACATCAGGAAGATATTTTAATATTAATGCAAAGAGAAGTATAATAATGATAAATGAACCAATATAATTATAAATCTCAGCAACAGGAATAATCGAAGGAAAGAGATATCCTAAATATTTATTTAATAAAGTGAGAACGGATTCGGTAATAAGAGAAACCATAAGTATAAAACTTGAGGCAATTACCATTGAAAAGGAAACGATTCGTGTTCGTATGAAATTTCTTAGTCCCCGCCCGGGTTTCAGTTCCACTCCCCAGATAATATTAAGCGATTCCTGAAGCTCTATAAAAACGCTAACAGCACCAAAGATTAACAGAATGATACTCAGTGAAGCTGCGAATATCCCTGTGGACAGATTTGAAGCACCTTTAATAATTGTATTTAGCATAGCAGCCCCATCTGCTCCGATAAGCTTGTTTGCCTGTTCAACTATTTCAATCCGGGCTTTATCTTCACCAAAAAATAATCCCACAAAAGAGATTACTATAAGAAGCATAGGACCTATGGAAAAAGCGGTATAATATGATAAAGCGGCTGCCATTTTCAATCCTTTATCATCCATAAATTCCCAAAAGGAATCTATGAGTAATTTTGGTAAATCCTTAATTCTGAATTTTTTATTATCCATAATCTTATTTCAATCTCTTATTCAGGACATTTTTATTCATATCGTAATGCATCAATAGGATTCAGATTAGCGGCTTTTCTTGACGGGTACCATCCGAAGAAAATTCCGATGAGTGTACTTACTATGAACGAAATAATAATTGATTTTACAGTTACAATAGTTGTGAAACCCGCAAAATTTGATACTAAATATGCGGTGCCGAGTCCTATTATAATACCTGAAATTCCTCCCAGAAGGCTTAAAACAACTGCTTCGAGCAATAATTGAAACTGCACATCAATACCAGTTGCTCCGACTGCCATTCGAATTCCAATTTCGCGTGTCCTTTCAGTAACAGAAACAAGCATAATATTCATTATGCCGATTCCTCCTACAAACAAGGAAATAGCTGCGACAGCCGAGAGTAATACAGTTATAGTGTTAACCACAGTGTTAAGAGTCTCCCGCACTTCAAGCTGTGTACTGGTTGTAAAGTCATTTTCAGTGGTAGGAAGTAACTGATGCCTTTTTCGCAATGCTTTTTCAATTTCTGAAACAGCACTGTTTACAACGTCTTCCGATTTTGCCGAAGCATATATTTGCTGAATATTATCATTACCAAGCATGCGGTTTTGAACTGTAGAAAAAGGTGCTAAAATAATATTATCCAGGTCTTCTCCCAACCCGCTTGTTCCTTTGCTCAATAGTACACCTATAATAAGAAAAGGAATTGTCCCAGCCCTTATAGTCGAGCCGACAGGATTAACATTATCCCCGAACAGGTTAGTTGATACGGTTTTACCGATTACACAAACCTTTGCCATTTTTTTCTCATCATCCTTTGTAAAAATAACACCTGTTTCTATTTTCATATCACGGATTGTAAAATAATCTGCATAGACCCCTGATATACTGCTTCTCCAGTTCCTGTTTCCGAATTTCATCTGGACGGTTGTCCGAACTAAAGGAGATACAGAGACTATAGAGGGAGCTTCGGTTATCAAAATATCAGCATCTTCTTTCTTTAATGTTGCACCTGTACCGGATTCCATTTTTACACCTTTATCTCTGGCTGAAACAGGACTTATTGTGATGAGATTTGTACCAAGGCTGCTTATGCGCGTATTAATGTCTGCACTGGACCCGGTACCGATGGCATCCATTACAATTACGGATACGACACCAATAATAATTCCAAGCATCGTGAGAAATGAACGAAACCGGTTTTTCTTTAGAGCTTTGAAAGCAACCTTTATACTGCTTTGAATTAACATAATTTATTATTCATATATCAAAAAAGTAAATTTAAATTACTACTTCTTCCAGTTTTGGCAATATTTTTAATTGTTCTGTTGCAATTATTCTGTTAATTGTATCTTCAGCTTTGAGCATTTTTCCGTCACGAAATACTACTTTCCTTTTAGCCGTTTGGGCAATATCGTCCTCATGTGTAACCATTAAAATTGTAATTCCTTCGTCATTCAACAGCTGGAATATTTGGATAATTTCCATACTCGTTCGAGTATCGAGGTTGCCCGTAGGTTCGTCTGCAAGGATTATTTTGGGATTATTTACTATTGCCCTGGCTATTGCAACTCTTTGCTGCTGACCGCCTGAGAGCATATTGGGCATGTTATTCATACGGTCTTTTAATCCTACGCTTACTAATGCTTTCTCGACCTTAATTTTTCTTTCGGATGCAGGTATATTACAGTAAATCAGGGGAAGCTCAACATTGTCGAAAGCAGTTGTACGGGAAAGAAGATTGAATGACTGGAAAACAAATCCAATATTATCTCTCCGCAAGTGTGCAAGTTGTATTTTGGATTTACTTATAACCGATTCACCGTTGAAAAGATATTCACCCTTTGTTGGTATATCCAGACAACCCAGTATATTCATAAATGTAGATTTTCCCGAGCCGCTTGTACCCATTACAGCAATATATTCTCCAACATACACATCCATTGACACATCATTCAGCGCGGCAAGGGTCTGATTACCCATTTTGTATATTTTGAATAAGTTTTTAACCGAGATGACTGCCTGCATGATATTTTTTTTAACGTATCCTTGGTGTTTTAGAAGGCGTCTGAATCAGTCCTTTAGTCTGAGAATTTTTTGTTCCATTTCCTTTGATACCCAACACTAATTCGGATTGAAGAGTCAACCCGCTGCCAATTACTTCCACCTTAACACCGTCTGACAGACCGGTTTGTATTTCCAGCGTTTCAAGAATACCGTTTTTTAAAATAAAAACCAATGCTCTCCCTACGTTCATTAAGCTGTCCCTTTCACTCTTAATAAGAATACTATCCAGTCCTTTTTGTGAAGACTGCGGAGGAGAAAAGTTTAAAGCTGAAACAGGAATTTTTAGTATGCCTTTACTTTCTTGCACTACAATAGAAATATCTGCATTCATTCCGGGCAGAAGTTTTAAGTCCTCATTCGGGGCATCTATCATTACAGCATAACTAACTACATTATTTAATGTTATTGGCTGTAAACGGATTTGCTGGACAACTCCTGTAAAAGTTTCGTCGGGATACGCATCCACGTTGAAAAAAACCGGTTGACCTATTTTTATCTGGCCTATATCTGCTTCATCAACATTTGCCTGTAATTGCATTTTTTTCAAATCATTTGCAATCGTGAAGAGTGTAGGAGTAGTGAAACTTGCTGCTACTGTCTGACCCACGTCCACATTTCTTGAAATTATTATACCACTGATAGGAGCCACTATAGTGGCAAACTTCAAATTTATTTTAGCCTTGGATAATTCCCCGGCTGCGGTTTGTACTGTATTTTGCGCTGTTTTATATGTGCTTACCTGTATATCAAAATCACTCTGTGTAATTAAATGTTTTTCGATTAAAATTTCATTTCTTTCATAATCTCCTTTTATCTGTATTAATTGTGTCTGAGCTTTTGCTAAATTAGCATTAGCTTCATCCAATGAAACTTGCAAACTCCTTGTATCGAGTAATGCAATTACCTGCCCTTCCTTTACGACATCATTGTAATCGACAAATATCTTTGATATTACACCCGATACCTGCGTACCTACAAGCACTGTTTTTAATGCATTAACCGTACCTGTGGCTGTTACCAAAATTTGAATATCACCAAGTTCAGGCTCTATTGTGTTAAATGCAACTTTTGTGTCTTTTTGCCCTATCCATATAATATATGCAGTAACTGATACTGCAAGAATGACAAAAATAGAAATCACAATAATTATAGTGCGTTTTTTCATTTTTACACATTTTCTAAAAATTTTTAAAACAATTATTCCTTTTCGTTTTGTTACAAATTTTTACTGAAATTAAGGTTTATTTTACCGCATTTATATTTACATTTTCTGCTTCGGTATGTTCAGTATTAATATCTTTTAGCGGAATTCCCGCCAGGTGCCATTCAAATTCATTCATATCGAACAGAGATATGAATTCGGAGATTAAGTCAGGTCCCTGCTGATTTTTCAGAGTATATGAATAATCGTTTGTTTTTATTTCTGTAATTCCATCATCTTTAATTTTCTTATCTTTTTCTTCCAGCACACAGAACCAATAATCTGCGTTTTTCCAGCAAGGTAAAAAGTAATCTAAACTATATTCCGATAAAGATTTTTTTTCCGACGGATCCATCATCCAGATGGAATTACTTCCGATTGCAATCAAAATTGAATAATGGGAATCATCTTCTTCTTCATCAACATTCCAGCATATAAGCAGAGGATAACCTTTATCCAGATACTCCTTTGCTTTATCGGTATTCTTTTCAAACTCTAAAATTTCCAAATTATCAATAGTCTGAATATATTTTTTCATATCCTCCCAATCGGTTCCTTCTGCTGTGGTATTAATATTCTGTTTCAGTTCTTCATACGTAACGTCCTTACCATAAAAATCCAGAAGCATTTTAACGGATGCGATACCGCAATCTGCTTGTGTTTTCATTAATTCTTTATCAATTGTTTTTTCTATCCAATTTTCCGTTTGAACAGTTTTTTCCTGCCCTTTCCTGATTGCTGAATATGTAACTGTTACGG
>Ga0224522_1000301_pt1 | contig 19082 bp, 12 predicted proteins | sample CFST25metaG_FD_182733 | JGI IMG/M metagenome (GOLD analysis project Ga0224522, IMG submission 182733) | Peat soil microbial communities from Stordalen Mire, Sweden - C.F.S.T25 | ecosystem: Environmental > Terrestrial > Soil > Wetlands > Peat | place: Sweden: Norrbotten County, Stordalen Mire...
GCGCTATTTCCCCTTACCAAAAGTGTGCGGCTTACTCCGAAAGGGTGTGCGGCATGCTCCGTTTAACTGTGCGCCATGGCCCGTTTAAGTGTGCGACTTGGTCCGATTTTTGCACGCATGTTATTTTGTAAGGATGCAAAGGGTGCAAAGAATTACTATAATGGACCCTATTCTATATATCCAGATTTCCTCAATAATTTTGAATTATTTTTTTTAGAACGGTATAAATGAATATCCGGACTTATAGCAGTAACTCCGATATTGATCAAAACATGGCAGTAAGGATCATAATATAGGGAGAAGTAAGAACTGTTTGGAATTTCTCTCTACCGATAGAGATATTAATCACCAAACGATAGGTAAGTAAATCCTTTGATTATGAGTTGAAAAGGAATCTGTCCAATGTATTTAGACGGGGCTAATTCATCTGTTTATCCCCATATATGGCGTTATTTTTGTCCATTTGGACTAATAAATTCAATGAGTAAAGTGTATTTGCACTAGAACTGGTCCCAAAATTAATAACTAAAAGAATTATTCATTTCAAAATCACCAGATTTTAGTCAGGTGTGGGTAGAAATTGTTTAGTATTCCAATCAGTACCAGATAAGATTAATTTTCAACCTCAAGGATCGTTTTTAAATCAACCCAATGTGTCTCTACAAAACGGATACTTGTATTTAATTCGCCCAATTTTAATTGAATTTCGGAATTTTCAGAGATCATTATTCTAATTTTTAGATCTTCCATCACCTCATTCGATTTTTTCACAAATTCATTATACCTGGCTGCACATTCTGGACATAATGCAAGGTATTGTTCCTCAGCTTCGTTTGGAAAATAATCTTCTGAAAACATTTCTATTGCTTCAAAATAGTATTGATTATCACGTTTACGAAATGGCATTTCTCTTTTACAAATCTGGCAGACCATCTGTTCATTTTCATTTGTATATTGGTTGATAAGCCACGAATTTGGATCGATAATTGCTTTTGTTACACGAGTGCTCCTTGATCTTGGTTCAAAATGTTTTCTTGTACCTCTGCTATTTTTATTGGTAATTTTCTCTTTCCGTCGCTCTGGGTTGACAGAATTTCTGACTGGAAATTGCGGAAATTCTTTTGGAATTAATCCTTGATTTTGTAATTCCACAATTTGTTCAATTTGATTTAATGTCCTGCCTGTAAATTTTAAAATCAATTCCTCTGCTTTATTCTTTTCAATTTTTTCTTTATTTTGATTATTTCCAAAACCTATAGCAGAAAGTAGGCCATTTCCAGAATTAACGATGAACCGGTCATGTAATTGGTCTTTTGTCAAATTACTTGGCAAACAAAAGTTTCCTTCTTTATCCGGGACCCATTCAGCATTCTCAAGCATTTCAACCAGTAATGATTTGGTGGTTTCTATACTATTTTTATTATTTGGTCTATATGAAGCAAATGCTACCTTGGGGTCGGCATGAATTATGGTATCCCAAATTAGAAAACTACTTACAATTTTTTTGTTTTCCAAATAGGCCTGAAGGTTTTTTATCTGGTAATCAATATTAACTTCATAATAACTTATAGTTGCTTTCCAAAATTTTGGTCCAAGTTTTTGTCGAACTCTATTACTATTTTTTACTTCCTCTACCACAATAGGTTCTTTTTTATGTTGGACTCCCATCTCAATTATGAAGCTCAAGAATATCTGTAGTTCCTTTTCACTAAAATAATCTTTATATTCTTCCCATAAAATGTATTTATCGTATATTGGTGCCAAATCAAATAACTCAGTTTCCATATACGGCATATCGAGACATGTAATAATTGGAGCACCCCAATATTTAATCCCTTTTCTAGTTACATAGAGAAATTTTAAATTTCTGAACAGGTTATGGGCTGATTTTGCCTTTTTATTCCAATATTCAATGAAGTTCTTAATATCTGTTATATGCTCTTCAGTATCAATTTCCCTAATATGATTTTGGTATTTGTCCAACCCTAAATCTTTTGCATCTTGAGCTTCAATTTCCAATAATGCTTTTTCTTTTGCTTCGTTTACATTAAATGGTTTAACCCCTATTAAATGTAGAAACTCGTAAACAGATTTATTTACTTTTTGAGATTTTCCTGAACAATATACACTTTTTTTTACGAACTTAATACCAGGAGGAAAATCAATTTTTTCCTCAGGTAATAGTTGAGATTCATTAGGAAAAACAAGTGAATCTCCTGTAATACTATTAACTCGAACTATCTGCCATTTAGAAAAATCGGGACGATCCCATGAATATCTTACTCGATCTAATTCACCTGACAACATTTCATAAAACTTAGTCATCCATAAGTCTGGTTTTGCACTTAGCCAAGACTGAAATTTATTTTTTTTCTCAGGATCATTCGATACGAGTTCTGAAAAAAGATTCTCTTTTTCCCATCGACAAATCCCAAGGCTTTCAAGAAATTTGTCCTCCCTTTGATTCAATTGTTTAGGATTTGCTGCCCACAAAGGAGGTGATTTTTGCGTAAATAGCGATAATCCATCTTCATCGATTACTTTACTTATCGAAGCTTGACTTCTATATAATAATTTCGCTGGTGCATGTGATCTGTTTTTTGTCGGAGTAAGTTTTTCTTCCCGGAAGGCTTTAATTATGGCATCGCGAATCGGCGAGTAAAAATCATCTAATTTATCTTCTGAGTTTGGCATAACAGCTAAGAAATCTACAGTCAGAAATCTTTGATCTCGAATTTCAAATAGTGATTTTACAACTAACTTAGCGAGACGATCTCGTAATTCATTATTTTCGATTCTATCTTTAACGCTATCACGAGCAATAGTAGAAGCAAAAGGTGCATTTATGTGAAAACACAAATTGGATACTTCTTTATTTGCAGGAAAGTAAATTGAGACTTGCCCCTTTATTGGAACAATTTCCCAACTACTTTGCTGTTTATCTGGTTTCTGATTCAACTTGTAAGCAACAGAAATTGGAAATGATTTTTGTACACATCCATTTGTTTGAACCAAATATTCTTCTTCAAATCTTAACCAGTTTGAAGTATATTCTTGACTTCCTGGGTGTGAAACTCGGATTTCAATTTTTTTATCTCCAAGAGCAGTTCTTTCTAGATATCCTTTTGTTCCATCGCAAAGATTATATTCAATCCTCCGAATATTATTCAGAAATAATAGAACATTGTCGCCTAAACAAATTAGACCTTTAGTAATTTCATCTATAGCAGTCTCTTTGAGTTTATTTGGATGGTCAAAGGGAAAACAAAAAAGAGTTTCATATTTATTGTGGTTAGAAGGACGATCTTGTACTACTTCAGGAACTACTAAATCATTGATACAAAAGTGATAATTTCCAGAATAGATCTCAGGAGAATTTGTATAAGCGAAAACTGCTTTAAATCCAACACCGAACTTACCTATGCTGGTTGGGTCATCACGTTTAGTACTAATACCAATCCCAGTAATTCCTCTAACATCTTCAATATTGAACAATTTTGTTCCATTATGATTTACACTAATCATTGTTGAAGATAAATCAAACGATACTTCAGTTGCACATGCATCCTCGGCATTTTGGAGTAATTCAAAAATAAAATGGGCATTATCAGGATATAAATCTGATAATAAGCCTTTAATTCCTTCTTCAAACCCGTTTTCTCTATTGGCTTGAACCCAATTTATTCGTTTTTGTCTGAGTGACTCAAATTCGTCTGTCAAAGGGTTTCCTCCACAATCAATAAACCATAAGCTACAGCTTCAGCAGTAATGTCAGCTTTTTCCATAGCAATATTCAAATCCTGCATATGCCGGGCATAATCGGCCTCTGCAGTATCAATTTGAGATTGGCGCATTTTGCGGATTTTTTCATTTTCATTCTGTAATAGCTGTTCAGTAAGAAGAGCGATACGAGCTCGATGACTGACCGTCAGGCTTTCCTTTCGATATCTAGCCAGTTCCTGCGTATCTTTCTGATGTTTTTGTCTGGCTTTAACCCATTGGTTGTAATGTTGTTCTTCAAGATCATTCCAATTATTAGGGTCCTCCAACCCTATCAACTCTGCAGAACTTTCTTCTGCTTTTTCAAGAAGTTCAAATATTTTTTTGTTAGCAATTAATGGTGATATGGGACAGAAAATTTGGTCTTCTTTGATTCCATGGAATTGCCATTGATAAATGGCAAATTTATATTCTCCAGCAGGAATTTCATTGTCCTTAACCTTTAAAATAGTAACAACTTTATTGTCGATATCAATTGATGCAGCAGCCTGCTTAACCAAGGGATGAATTGGGGTGATAAAAACAGATTTTGGATTAAGAGATGCACATTCTGATTCAAATGTTACACCTAAGAACTGTTCACTTCCTTTTAACCAATTCTCCCACTCTCTGTAAACGGAATTGTTTTGTCCTGGCAGATCTTGGAACTCGCGATAAACTCTATTTCGAGCTTCTTGCGAAAGCCGCAGTGTTTTTAAGGGTTTTTCTCCTAGAAAATATTCTTGGTCTTTTCCACATATTTTTTGCAAATAAAGACTCACTACTCTTTGTAAAGATGCTGCGGATAACCAAAAACTGGACGCATCCTCGATTTCCTGCCGAATTTGGTTTTCAGGGAGACGTAGCCCAAAAAACTCTTTTTGTTTTTCTTCGAGGGCATCTTGTTCTTGAATCCATCGGACTTTATTATCTGCTAATTGCTTGAGCTTTAATCCTCGCTCTTTTTCACTTAATGTGAAGTTTTCAGCTATCCCTCTAATTTCATTGGCAATTTCACCAAGTATTTCTTCACTTCCCCCGAGCTCCCTGGTGAACACGCCTATTCGTAAAAGACAACGCTCGTAAATATCAGCATCGACTGTTCCAGGTGTTATTAGGTTGTATATTACAACTGCATCGCTTTTTTGGCCATTACGATCAATACGGCCGATTCGCTGTTCAATTCGCATTGGATTCCAAGGAAGGTCATAATTAACTATGCAATCACAGAATTGATAATCTAAACCTTCACATCCCACTTCCGAAAAAAGCAAAACATCAAGGGCATCTTCTTGGTTTTGAGGCATTTCAAATCGATTACGCAGAGAAGTACGATCGTCGTCGGGTGTGTTTCCGTGAATCAAACCACAACGAATTCCGTCATTATTGAGATTTTCAAATAGGTAATTGAGTGTATGGCGAAAACTGCTGAAAAGCATTAATTTATTATTTGATAGTTTTTGTTTGTCTTGAATAATTTTCCTTAGTGCTTCAAGTTTTGGATCGTATTTATCAAGTTTTTTTGCTTTTTCTAATATGGATTTAATTTGTGGACCAATTGCAATAGCTACTTCATCATCGGGAACGGTTTGCCCATCATCTGCTTCTTCCCATTCCAGTTCATCGAGATGACGACTGAGGATATCTTTGAGAAATGGAACAAGTCCATAAAGACAACTTGCTGCTTGTCTTCTAATTGTCGTCAGCATAAATTTGACGTTATTGTCTCCATGAAGTGTACTAAATATTTCAGCTTCAACCCGTAGTAAATTGTCATGAAGTTCTTTTTGAGCTGGTGTGAAGTTCACATTAATAGTTTCCGGTTTACGAGTTGTAAAAGAACCAATATCTCTTCTCCGAGTTCGGTTTATCATTCCCGAAAAAGTGTGCTGCGATTCAAGATCGGTAATCAATTGGACACGTTCCTCTAAAGAAATGTTACCTTTTTTAATCCGGGCACGTATCTGGTTAAATTCGGGGTTCCGTTTCAGGATACTCTGTCCCCAAGGTGTAGAAACAGCCTGGTCGAGTACTTCAATGGTTTTTTTCATCCAATCAGAATCTTGAGATCTTGTTAATTCAACAGCTTGGTTAATAAACGGATTCGGTCCCGACATATGGTTGAAACTCTCATGATCAATAATCAAATCAGGACGAAGAGCGTTCAATAGAACAAAAAGATCGCTGCTTCCTAGTTGAATAGGGGTTGCAGTCAAAAAGACCACTGCTTCTGCGTTATCGCAAAAAAAGCGGACAGCTTTATATGTCGAAGTATCCTGATTCCGAATGTGGTGAGCTTCATCAACAATAACAAGGTCAAACCGCGGCGGGGGATCCAAATTCAACAACCCGATCTTTCGTTTAACTTTATCCTTTATTCCAGACCCATAGAGGAGAGTGTCATCAAATAATGAATAAGGAACAATCACTTTCTGATGTTCCAGAGGCCATACGCCTTCATTATCCATTTCATTTATGCAATAACGTAAACCAGCGCTGTCGAGATGTTCAAAACGTTCTTCAAAGCGTTTCATTTCGTTCTTCCATTTTTGTTCCGTAACCAATGGCCGCGGACAAATAATAAGAACTGATCGGATATCACGTCTTGCTTGCAATTCTCTTAAAATCAATCCGGCTTCAATAGTCTTGCCGACACCAACACCATCAGCGATCAACAACCTGGGTCGGTCAGATCGAATAAATTTAAGCACTGGTCTAAACTGATAGGGTATAAAATCGACACGGGCTGAATTTAGGGAATAAAGAGTGGACAACGCTGGATGTTTAATTTGTAGTGCGGTGAGGTAAGCGTGAAATTGGTCTATTGGAATAAATTGTAAGATATCTTCATTTTGATCAAATATCTGTAATTGTGAAGCATAAAATGTTTGCTTTTTATTATCTAAAAACACAACGAAGCGATTTTCTGGTTGTCCCGGAAGTATTGATATTACTGCTCCCGATGAAATGGGGTTAGATTTAAGCTGTACTAGGTCACCAAGATTAAATTCTATGGTAGATGGGTTTTGAATAATTGACGGCTCATCCTTTTCTACAACGTTGTTATCGGTATGGGTAGTTTCCTTACTAAAAAAAGAGGCCTTTATCGATTTCAATTCTTCTATGAATTTCTCGTCAGCATTTATGAGTAGACAGAATCGCTGTAAGGTATCTATATCACGGTAAGTATCATCCCTATTTATTCCTTCAGACGATTCATGTGCCCAACGATTCCTAACAGTTTGCATTTCTTTAACATAATGACGGGATTCTGGAGGAAGGTTAAATTTTGATGAAAGTTGATACCAATTTTGATCAAAGACTCGTAGCAGTGCAGCGAGGTCTAAGGAAGATAGGTTATTGATATTCCGCATTTCAATTTGACGTTGTTGTTGGAATGATAAATTGCAAATGACTGTATCTCTCCACCAATTACCATCATAGATCGAGGGTAATACTCTTTCCAAATAAATCGCCAGGGAATTTGTTGCTTTTTGGAGCAAATTGGTAAAGGAATAATCATCCATGGTTTGGCTATCCCCATTCTATGTGCATAATTAGAGTTGGTGATGCTGACAGAATAATTAGCGTGGCCCTTTATAGAAAAAATGAGTAAGCTATTTCTTGAAACAATGGTCTGCCCTCAATTATCTGTAATAAGCTAATATGATTGTACCCTTTTCATTTATTCTTTGATCAATAGAATTTGATTATTGTTAGTTTTCCGTTGGCACTATTTCCCCGATTAATCCAAATAAAAGTATTTTCCATAAAGTCATTTTTTCTTCCAACATGCCTGATTTTTCCACTTTCGTTTGGTACTAATTATGGGATGTTGACAGATTGAACCGTGGGACGAGAAATGGTGATTCTTTCCTGGTTTAGCACTACCGTGACCCTACGGGAACCATAAAACAGCCAATGGGCATAGATCTCATCAATATGATATTTGGTAGCTACTTTCCAGGTAGAGGGCAGCAGCGGATGATTATACAAGCTAGAGTGTCTCAATCCGAATAACTCAGATTGAACTTCGAACGAGAGTTCTGAGGAATGGGGTTCCAACATGGCCAGACGATCTATTCTACTCATTGTAGCCGGATTATTTTTGAGCCAGATAGGCTGGGTATTCAACCGGCCAATCTCATTGTAAAGCTCGTTGATCTGGCGTTCGTGTTTGGCTTGGCGATCAATCTCATCTTTGTTTTCGTCTATAAATAATTTGGGGAGGTTTTCCAGCGTCTGTTTTTTCACTCGGTATAACACGTTAGGATGACTACCAAATTCAGAAGCTATTTGGTTGATAGTCTTTTCTTCTTTTAGGATCTCTAATGCAATTTACGCTTTTTGGTCGGCAGTGAGACGTTTTCTTTTGGGCATGATCTGTTCAGTTTACACCTTAATTTTGCCCTGTTTTGTGGCCGAATTTAATTATCCATTTAATTGCGTTTTCTTTAATTTTTTGAGAAACAGTTTTCATACTGCCGGATTAAATCAAACCATATTTGTTCTAGGTCATGAATTTCATCATTGGAAGCCCTTAAGTGTTTAAGTCTAGCAATATCAAAATCTAAATTTCCCAATTGAACTAACAAATTGTGTTGCTGATTACTTACTGTAGAATTTGGATTTATTTTATTGTTTGAATTCATTTTTCTCTCCACAATCTTCAGAAATAATTCATTGCCTTTTTAAAGGCAATGAATTATTTCATCAAGTTCTAATTTAACATATAGGTTGGCAGGGTTGGATCTCTTTGTTCTTCAACCCAATATTGTCGAAGTTTCCCATCCGTTTTGTCTATTTTCCAATTTGATACAAGAATGGGTTTGGGATTTTCAGATTGAGAAACAGGAGTCAATACAAATAGGTAAAGATCTCCTTTTGACATTTTTTGTTGTTTGCAAGTAATAAGCGTTTCAAACAACAATTCCGAATCATATATTGATTTCATTTTCCTCCTGTCACAAATCCAAGGTTTTCTTAAATAAAATAAATCTGATTCACCTATTAAGACAATTACTTTTATTTAAAATTAAGAGGGTAGATTTAGGACTTATCCAAAAAAACTTATGTCAGGCGAACTCCCATTCGCAATAGAAAGGGGGAATTGGTATTTATGATTAAGAATATTGTTTTTTGGAGATAAGAAATAGAGTGATATTGTGGGATAACTTGAGTAATGACTGATAAAAATTACTTATAGTTCGGTTAATAAACAACTGGTTCTGTTTACGCCGGGATAAAAATGAATTTCAATAGAGAATAGCTAATGTATAATTAAAATATAAAGCGGCCTAGAGCCGCTTTATTGATTTTGATTTTAGTATTAGGTTTCTTGCATGAGCTCAAAAAAAAGTTGAGATAGCTCTGAATTGTTATCCCCAAGTGCTGCTTCAAGTGAAGGCAAATGCTCTTCTACTTTTTTAGATTTTACAATTCCCAATTCAATTGCGAATAAGTAATTAGCGTCGATATTTGTTTTGTTTGCTATTTCTTCTAATTTGAACCGTTTTTTCCTACGCAATGCACCAAGTTTCACCCCAAAAACCAAAAGAGATTGAGAATTTTGCTCATCCTCTGATGCTCCATCGTCTCCCTGCGAAATTCTAACTGCCTCAATAATTCTGGGAGCCAAATTTTCATGGTCATGAATGTCAATATTGTTCATTTTTTCTCCTTTCCTGAATAATTGGTCATGTTGTAGGGCATTATCAATTTCGTTGTATATTATTTGGTTTTTCTTTCTAATTTTATACCAAAAATATTTAATAAAGTAGCTAAACGTAAATGCTGATTTGTGCTTACACTTGGCGTTTTTCTGCGTTTTCAGAATTGAGTCGTTTATATCCGAAATGGAAAGAGTGTTCATTTTATCTCCTCGTTTTCTCCGAGAGTCTTTTTTGTGGGCCTTAATAAGGCCGTTGAGGGTTTTGTGCCTTAACGGCCTTATACATCTATTAAGTTATTCAGACTTGCTTAGGATTAATTAATTGTTGTTCTTTTGATTTTGATTTGGAAGATCCATCCTGTTTCTTCCAAAGACAAAAAATTACAGCTTTACTAAGAACTGATTGGATTAATTGAGAAACACGGGCAGCGCTGATTTGTAAAATTTTGGCAACTTTCTGACTATTATTATCTTTATAAAGTAAAACAGAAACGAGTATTTCTTTTTGGGTTAAGGTGGATAAAAAATCTTTAAAATCTTGCTTCTTTACTAAAGATTCCTCTATTCCCAGTTCTTCTGGAACAAGAAAATCAATCGGGTCCATTATTTCGTTAGACCCATCGTTCGATTCATGCTGCAAGTCTGATACTTGAATTTCTATATTTTTGCGCGATCTGTCCTTCCTGGTGTAATTAATTGCCATCCGATAACTGATCCTCGATACCCAACCCCAGGCGCTTAAGTCGGTATGACCTTTATATGAATGGGATTTTATGTAAATTTTATAAAGAATATCATTAAACAGAAATTCTGTTTCAGAAGGATCATCTATATACCTTCGAATACAAGACATAATCCTGTTCATAAATCGCATTTGGAAAACCTCTAATGCCTCTTGGTCTCCCAAAGCAATCTGGTGTAAAAGGACATCGATTCCAAATCTCCAATCATTCATTAAGTTTGATTGATTATCAACAGACATATTTTTACACCTTTACCTATCTCTAAAGTAAAAATGTTTAACCGGGCATTAATATATCTTTTATTTGCTTATTTATAAGACACTTAATAGAAGTAAATATTAAGGGAATACCGGTGAAATATTGCGTAATAACATTTATGTTTTTGCTTTTTTCCTCCTCAACCGGAATAGATCATCAAACCTAAATATATATATAGAATATTTCTATTTAAATTATTTTTATTCATACTCATGTCAACCAAGGCCATCGTGATAGTTTGAGAGTACTATTGAAGTAATTTGGTTAATCCAATTCCATGCATCTTTATTCGTTTTACCTTTATACAAGGAAATATTACTAATAATTTGTTTGAGAATAGTGTAAAAAAGCGCGATTGATTCGTTTTCATCATAAGTGTGATTCCTTACTATTCTCATAATATTTTTATAAATTATCTTTTCAAGTATTTCGATTGAGGAAAAATTACCAAGGGAAATCTGAATTAATAATTCATGGGGTTTTTCTTCCCTGTTTTCTCCGCTTGAAAAAACATTATTTCTCTGATCCATATTGGTACCTCCTCGGTATAGTTTAAAAGCTAGTCTTTTCCGGCTTAATTTTTGATAACCAATCTATGAAACGATTAAAAGTTATTTTTGGTTTATCTATTTACATAAAGAAGGGCCACGCAAATATTTCAAAATAGCGTGGCACTTCTTGTAAATATATTCATATTTAAAATATTATGATTCGCATAAGGGGCTGAAAGTCCATTATGGTGATGCTGAGTATGTACAAAAAAGCAATTATTGAATTGTGATATTCCAATTAAAGTAAAGGCTTTTTTGTAATCATTTTCAAAAACTAATTGATGATTAATTCCGTTCATTATGACAAATCCTCACAAATTTATATAGGCTATCAATTGCTAAAGAAAAACATTCACCAATAAAAGGAGGGTTTTTGGAATTAGTAACGTACATTAGTAATTGTACTGCGTAATTACAACATTGCAACAGGAGAATGAATCAATAATAATACGTTAACAAAATCTTAATATGAGTTAACAAAATAATATATATAAGTAACTGATACATAACAAGCATCAAGATTTTGAGGATGATGTAAAATATATATAGAATCAATAGATTGGTTTGTAATTGGGAGAGTAAAATATGAATAATTCCCGTGAATTGGAAGAAAAAATCCCCCAATATCTTATAGAAGCCGAAAAGATTTTTAACAAAAATCAAACAGATCAATTAATTTGGACAGTTGCAAAATCTGCTGCTGACAAATTAAAAATGTGGGGGTTGCCTACAAGATGTCAAATAGCAGCGTTATTAATTCCTATTTTGGAAAAAAACCATAATCTAATTCATGATATTGAACAAAAATGTGGCTTATCAGTTTCTTTGGCTTTACGTGTTATCGAGTCGCAAAAATTTTTTGCTTACTCAATGGATTACAGTAATCAGCTTAGACAACTCATTCGTCAAACGTATATAGATTATCCCAACTTTGATTTTGTATTGTTACTTTTTGCCTTACATGATTCAAATTTTGATTATTCTCCTTCTTTGAAGTTGGCAAAGGAGAGTAAAGCAGTTTATATTCCATTAGCTGAAATACTTACGATTTGGAAGTTGCATCAACGTTGGCAAGAGGAAAGCACGAAAATTTTGGTTTCAGAAGGATCCGAAGAGAAAGATCGATACGATGTTATATGTACCGATATTAAAAAGGCTCGTTGGAATAATGATAAAGAAATGGAAGGATTTGTAAACGAATATACTGATAGAAGATTAACTCAGAAAAGTGATTTAAAACAAGATGAAAATAATGCTTGGATAAAGGAAAACAAAAGGCGATTTGATAAAGCATATGCTTATAAGAATTTGAGGTCTATTTTAATTTCCCGTTTTCTTGAACAAAAAATACATCCAATCCCAAGTGTTGAGATCCGTTTCTTAGAACCAGGAGATTTATTTATTCGTGAGCAAAAAGAGACAGCCTATAGAAAATTAGATACAACAGAAGAAATTTCCCGCCAACTTTGGTTAACCGTTATTTGCCAAGATGATCAGGATTGTTATAGAGCATTGCATGTTATCCATAGCCTGGGTAAACCAGTTGCTCCCCGATTTTCAGAACACTTTGATGACTATATTTCAGCGGTCTTACCAAATGGCTATCGTGCTTTACAAACTTCTATTATCTTTTCTTTCCCTCGGCCCATAGAAGGACAGTCAACTAATGTTTTAGTGGAATTTCGAATTTTAACAAAGCGTATGCAACAACTTAATGAAAATGGGGTTATCGAAGCTTTTTATAAAAAACCAAATGAATATATAAATGATAATAGTTATTGCCTTACGTGGTGGCATCCCCAGAAATTTAAATTGTTAAATGAACAACTTTCTGGAAAATTCCATCATCCAGAGTATTCATCAGTTATGAATTATCTTAAAGAGAATGACTTGGATACTACACCAAAGGATAAATCAAGTCCATTATATATATTTACTCCTATGGGTGAAATTATCTTCATGGACCAAGGTTGTATGCCACTCGATTTTGCATATCATATCCATTCAGACCTTGGCAATCACGCTGAACGAATTAAAGTAAATGGAAAATTTGCTAATTACAATTGTGTTCTACATAATGGGGATATTGTCGAAATAACCTATGATCGTCAATTCTCTGGTCCAGATATTTCATGGCTTGGATTAGTTAATACTTCAAGGGCCCGGCAGATTATTCGAAGACAATTATTGAATAGAACTAAAACTAATATACCTGGGTTCAATAAAATTCAAGAAGAGTTAGGACGCACAATTATTAAATATAGGAGCGCAAAACACTACGACCTGCGGATAACTGACAGCAAATTGGAAACTTTTTTAGAATATTATTCGACTTTAAGGTCTTTCCAGGGGGCAAAAGCATTATATGATTCTATAGAAAGGAAAAATGAAAAATCAACTATTGCAAGGGCCATCCACCCTCATAAAATTATTGAACGACTTATTGCCAATGAATTATCCTGTTCACTTATCGACGAAAAAGGAAAACAGCTCGAATACCCACCTTCCCTTATCACATTTTGTGATCAATGCCTCCCTGTACCAGGGGAGGAAATAGTTGGTGTTAAGCATGGTAAAAACGAAAGGCGCAATATTACTATTCATGTAAAAGAAGGAAAATGTAATATTCAAAATGCAATTATTATTCGGTGGACTGGAGACGTGTTAACATCGGTGGTGGTTGAATTTCAAATAATTGCTGAAGATAGGTTTCATATATTGGACGAAATACTAAATTGCATCTATATTCGTTCAGGTTGTACTATAGATCAAGTAGCAGCTCGTGTAAAACAAGACGGCAGTGCAGGGATTACATTGATAGTTTCAAGCTTATTTCCCATAATATTTGATGAGATACGCCAGGAACTCCAAAAAATTCAAGATATTCGCCAAATTTGGTTAGCTCCTGTTTCTGCGCACGAAATATTCAAGCCCGTTTTCCCGGAATCTAGTTATAACCCATATAAGCAGACAGATGCCTTTCGGCGCTCTGAATTCTATGGCCGAGAAAAACAAGTTTCGGAAATTATGAATTGGTTGCGAGATAAAAGAGCCTCGAAATGGACAATACTCCACGGGCAACGGCGAATTGGAAAGACATGTTTTACCGAATATCTAACGCATACAATCCTTCCTGAAAACGGATTTGCATTCGCGATTCATGTGAATTTGCAGGGATTAGTCGAAGGCAACATACAATCGTTAGCTAAGCTGATTCTTGATATTTTATATTCTGACATAAAGGCCGAATTACCACTTCAAAATAGTACAGAATCATCAGTTGAATGGTTTTGTCGCGGATTGTTGCAAGCCCAAAAATTACTCCATGGACAGTCAATATTTATTGTTCTAGATGAAATGGATTATCTAATTTCTCGTGGTAACCAAGCAACAGATCCTGGAGTTTTCCGTAATTTGCTTTTCATTATGGATCAATCCCCATATATTCGTTGGCTATTGGTTATATCAGATACTATTTTTCAGTCGTCTTCTACCTGGGGGGCTGCAAACGAAATAATATGTAAATCCGATTTTGTTTTATTGCCTTCACTTGAACCAAATTACACAGATCGAATGATACGAGAACCGACCGAACGCATAGGGTTGCGCTTTCCCGATTCAGATCAACCTGATAAATATATCAATCCTTGTACTCTGATTAAACAAATTCATACTGAATCGGGCGATAACCCTTATTTCTTAAAGCGCATTTGTTTTCACTTGGTTGAGTGGATGAGAAAACAAGAACGGACTAACATCACTCAAACTGATCTTGACCACGCGTTTCTTGATGTATTAATGCATGGCCATATTTATTTTGACCATTTTCTTTTTTTCCCCACTGAAGCTCATAAGCAGGTATTGTGTACGATAGCTCATTTAGTGGGTATTCAAAAACATATTTCGTTAACTAATGCTATTACCGAATGCCGACATTTAAAAATTCATCTTTCTGACAACAAGATTATTAGTCTTTTGAATGACTTACAACGAGAAGGTAGTATTCGAATAGACGACAACACAAATATTTATTTTCCAGTAAAAATCTTTGCTCGTTACGTAAATGAAAATTATTACAATTTGATAATGAATAAAAAATATTAGTAAACAAGTTACGAAGGAGATTACTAAATCTCTACAATAGATTCTTATCCGGAGCGACTAATAATGATTGGAAATATTCAAGAATACTTTGCTCTGAGAATTGATTGGAGGCCAGAATGGATGCAAAAAATACAAATTTTGATAGTAATCCTTTCTCTTTACTACGATTTAGCAATAAATATTATTTAGGATCAAATCATATCCTGGATGTGGCTTTAGATGTAGTTGGAAGTTGGCACCCAGCTTCTTTGGAAGTGGTTGGCCTACTAGGAATGGGAAAAACGTCCTTGTTGCGGTTTATTTCGTCGTCAGATACATTAAAAAAATATAGTCATCATTTTGATGAGCCATACAAATCAGATCCCTATCGTTTATTGCCTGTGCTTATCGAATTCCAATATTGGAATTATGAAATAGACCCCCTTCAATATATTTTTGATTGTTTGCAACTATCTCTAAAAGAGAGAGTAGAAATGAAAGGCAGCTTGGAAATTGAAAATCACTCGCATATTGAGGAAATTAAAGCCATAACTAAGCAACAATCTACTGAAACGACAATTGATATAGCTTCTCAGATAATTAATTTACTACATATTTTAGATTCAAAGCAATTTCGCTTGGTATTTTTAATCGATGGTTTCGATGAAGTACTAAAACAGCTTAGGGATAAAGATAGGTATATTTTTGACAAGGAAATAGTTAGTCGTTTACGAGCATGGCGCTCCGATTCTTCTTTTGTAATTTGCTCTGAAACTAAATTAGCCGATGTTGATGGATTTGTTTCATCAAATCTGTTTGGGTTATTTGATCCAGTTTATATAACGGGATTGAAGGATGACGAATGTATCCGGTTATTGAGTTTAACTAAAGATCCAGACCAATTAACGACCCATTTTCCAGTTAAAGATATAGATTTTCTAACAAGCCAAGTTGGCAATCATCCTTATCTTTTAGTTTTAGGAGGAAAATTATTGTGGGATATCCGCGATCAATATAAGATTTTGGAAAAACTTGAAAAACCCCTAGACGATATTCAAAAGAATATTCTTATTGAACAGATATATACTAAAGCAGAATATCGTTTTAAGATTTATTGGGATAAACTTTCTTGGGAAGAACAATTATTATTAGGTAGAATTGCGGAAAGAGAGTCCTCGCCAAATTTGACTAAGAATAGCATGTCTTTGCATAAGTTATTAAGTACTGGGCTTGTGTTATTAGACTCTAAAGGTGGACCAGTCCTATTTTCTGCTTTATTTCAAAGATTTGTAAAAACACAATCGAAATCTGTGAATATTTCAATAAATTTGCCAGCTAAAAATGAACAAAAGCTTTTTCTTCTTTTACAGCGAAATTGTGATAGAGTGTGTACATTTGACGAGATCGCAGAAGAAGTTTGGGGAATACGATCAGAACTTACTACGAATAGTTACCCGAGGAAGCAAGTGCAAGTTTTGGTAGCTCGCTTGAACAAGCGTTTAAAAAACCAAAAATCAGAGTTCATTATTAGAGGTGTTTGGAATCAGGGTTATAAATTAGAAAAAATTGAACTTGAAACTCCAAACAAGTAGATTGAGTAATCGATTATTCTTTCGTTTACAACGAATTTATTTCATAAAAGATTATTTTAATTAATAAGTTAAGTATGTCCGAATTTAATTTTTCACGAATGGGAGAAATGTTCTTTAATTTTTCTCTTTTCCCCAATAATCAAAGTTTTCGTTTTGTTGAGCAAATAAAACTCCTCTTTTTTCTGCTTCCTGTGCAACGCAATTTCCTAAGGTGGTTAAGACAATAGATGAATAATCTTGCTCTGTTACAGTGATTAGATCTTCTCTTTCCAATGTGTTAAGGTCATAATTAAGGCTTGGTGAATTTTTCCATTTTTTATAAGTTGTTTCCCATTGAGTTGATCTAAGGTATAGTTCACTCAATGTCCGATTCTGGCCAACCAAATTGGCCAGATGTTGAATTTGAGAAGTAAATATCACACTCTGAATTGATTTTCGATATATCTCCCCAGCAGGTCCAAGTAAATCAATAATCTGATTGGTTATATTTTTTTGGGGAATAACTCTATATTTTCGATAAGGCTTCCCGGAGTCTTTATTTTTTAATAATTCTGAGTAATATTTATCCTCCAGTAACTCAGAACGAAATTTTGTTTGCAGAAAAAAAATTAATAATAAAAACACAGGGACATTTGCTATAGAAGCTATCACTAAAATAGAAGGAACCCAAAGTGGGAAAGCTATTTTGGTCGCTGTCGAAAGAAACGCACAGTCGATTGTTACAAGACATAATAACCAAGCAGCAAGCAATTGAATAGGTTTAGATACTTTTTCAGGAACTATTTGCTGTTTTATCATATTAATTCTACCTTTCTTTAAAAACGAAAAACATCGAAAAACACATTTGGCATTTCCAGAAGAAATATTTAGTAATTATGAAAACAGTCAAAAACAGGAAAATGAGCCGAACTTGTTGAGTTTATTTTCTCTTTATAAATTTCTCTTTTCCCTTGCAAATGTAACTGTGCATTTGCTATTATATAAGACAATAAAAGGGTATATTAATTGAGTATTATTATGAAAAGACTTTTTTAGAGTTAAGAGAGTACTTTGAGTGGCAAGATTTTTTCTATAGATCGTAAAACTTTACAAAATTGTGGTTTATACCGACTAATTTATTACATACCAAGAACACATACTTGTGTTCAATTACTTTATCGTTATTTTTGAGTGCATGTAATGTCTAATACATTTGCTTCAACAGACAATAAGGTGATCTTGCAACTTATAGTCAATTATTATATAAAGATATTAATTATTTCAAGCGTATTTCAAATTATTAAGATTTTAAACTGAAAGTGTTAGGTGTTGCTAAAACATTAATTTTGGCGTTACATATTGATTTCAGAGATTAAATTTTCTGGATAATTGAAATTTTAGGGAGATTCCTTTGGTTTTTCAAAAAGGGAAGACGGTCTATTTAATGGGGGCGGGAAGTTCCAGGGGATATTCCAAATCGATAACTGGAATACAGCCACCTTTAGCCTCAAATTATTTTTCAACTTTTTCTAACCTGGCAATATCAGGAGATTTTCTAGTAAAAATTGGATTTATTGTTAATTACATCCGAGATGTATATGGAATTCCGCCTGAATTACAACCGATTGACTTTGATAAAAATATTGAAGAAGTATTTGCAAATTTAGATGAATATTTGCATAAATCATTGTCAACAATAGATAAAGAGATCATGAATGAACATCAATTTATGGAATTAATGGAATGGACAAAAGCATATGACCAATTTATTTTTTGGTTTACTCATGTTCTAAATGAAATACAAAATGGAGATGTTTGTCCAATTTATTCTAAGCTCATTCAAATATCTAAGCCCATAGATACATTTATCACTTTCAATTGGGATACTATTCTAGATCGGGCCTTAAAAGAAAATGGATCATGGTTTCCGGATGATGGCTATCAAATTAATTTTGATAGCCTGTTTGATAAAGGTTGGCGAGAAACAAAAAAAACAGTGTCAAGAAATAAACTATTAAAATTACATGGTTCTACTAATTGGCTTAGCGATTATGTCACAAGGAACTTACAGGATGGTAAAAGAATTAGCTATGCAACTGAAAATTCATTTAATAAGAAATGGTGTGTGATAGATGGATCAAATCATTTTGATTCATATAAAGATCGTTGGCGAGCTGGATATTCACCATTTTCTTATTTTTTCCCGCCTAATGATCCTATCGATGGCTTCCCACTGATGCCAATAATAATTCCTCCTACTAAACATAAAATGTTTGATGAATATGGAGACATTTTTAATCCAATCTGGAAATGTGCTTCTTCAGAATTAAATGATGCTGAAAGGTTGATGCACAAGCCGGAGCATGGCGCACAGTTAGACCGGAGTAAGCCGCACACTTAAACCGGAGCATGGCGCACACCCAAACCGGGGCAAGTCGCACACTTT
>Ga0224522_1000303_pt1 | contig 19030 bp, 13 predicted proteins | sample CFST25metaG_FD_182733 | JGI IMG/M metagenome (GOLD analysis project Ga0224522, IMG submission 182733) | Peat soil microbial communities from Stordalen Mire, Sweden - C.F.S.T25 | ecosystem: Environmental > Terrestrial > Soil > Wetlands > Peat | place: Sweden: Norrbotten County, Stordalen Mire...
GTATGATAAACATCCCAACCCAATGCTTCGAAAAATTTATCTATAAAATCGCGGCGAACTTCGGCTTCCTGATATTCGGGTGAGAGATATTTTTTTTCGTTTTGCTTGAAATCTTCGACTAACTCGCTTACTTTTTTGAAAGCAGAATCGAAATTATGCATAATAAATAGATTGTTTTTCGTTACTACGCTGGAGCGCAGTAACGAGGTGTTATATTTTGCAATTTAAGAAATATATTTGATAATAAATATTGAAGATTTTATGCGTTCCAAAAGTGGATTTTTGAAACGAGAAATTTGTGTCGGGAGTCCAAAGAGCGGAGACTCCCCGACACAAAGAGGAACTGGATCCCGGCCTAAAATCCGCCGGGATGACAAAGTGAGTGGAAGCCGGGATGACAAAGTGAGTGGAAGACGGGATGACAGAGGGAGTGGAAGACGGGATGACAGAGGGAGTGGAAGACGGGATGACAGAGGGAGTGGAAGCCGAGATGACAAAGCAGGATGCGTTCCAACGCTCCTGCGTAGGAACGTGAAAAATGAAATCCAATCTATGTATCTGTGGCTATGAATTCCTCTTTTTGCATTTAAATATTATCATTTCAATTTTGTTAACTAAGTACTAACTTTGCTTGTTTAATACATTACAATGAGAATTACAGTTAACAGGAAAAGAGACAGGATATACCCTGATTCAAAAAGGGTAATAACAAGGTTTTTTAACCATCCTGAAACCAAGGCAAAATCCATATTACAAAAAATACTCGAAATGAAAGAGATTGAAGCCGAAATCTCGCTTAATCTTGTATTAAGGGAATTTGCAAAAAGGCATAGAAATATTACAAAGATTTTCCTCGTGAATTTTACAAATGCAATTCATTTTATAAAGGAATTAGCGGAAGACCCGGATAAAATTTCACTTACAAAAAAATTCCTGATTGGCTCATATTTTACAATGGAGTATTCACTCGAATCTGCGGCACTGTTTAACCCTTCCATAGTGGAGCATCCCGAGCAGAATGAACTAGAAGAAGGACAGAAAAGAATTATAGTCAGTTTCAGGGCAACAGGCGAAAGCCATATCTCATCGATAGTTTTCAGGAGCGGTATTATAGATAAAGATTTCAATCTTTACTTTGACTCACCCGGTAAATATATCAGCGAAGCTGAAATTATTAAGGGACACGTTTACAATAAGAAAGAATTTATTTTAATACTTCAGGAGCACGACATAGTAAATGATATCTCAGCCGAGATTATGAATAAACTCGGAGATTATTTTTATTATTCCGGATTAAAAAAAGCTATAAAAGAAGTACAGGAAACAGCTACATTAAACCTCGACCGGGAAAAAACACTTAAACAAATAATGTGGCTTGCAAAATCACATTATGAGATAGTATTTTCCCAGGATACGGATATTTCCGAAAGAACCGTATTCCCTGTTTCCAGAACCGAAAGCAACGGAATTGAAGATGCAAGATTCGTAAAGTTTACGGAAGATAACGGTGAAACAATTTATTACGCAACTTATACTGCTTACGACGGTTACACGATACTCCCGAAACTTCTTGAAACAAAAGACTTTTATCATTTTAAAAATCTTCCCTTGCACGGGGAATGCACGAAAGATAAAAACTTTGCACTGTTCCCGCGAAAAATAAACGGCCATTATGCAATGCTCTCACGTCTCGATGGTGTGAATCAGTATATAATGTTTTCGGATAATATTACTCTCTGGGAAACTGCTCAAATGCTTGTAGAACCAAAATATAACTGGGAATTAATTCAAATCGGAAATTGCGGTTCCCCTATCGAAACACCTGAAGGGTGGCTCCTTATTACTCACGGTGTCGGACAAATGAGAAAATATTCCATCGGTGCAATTTTACTTGATTTGCAGGACCCTACAAAGGTAATCGGAAGATTAAATGAACCTCTTATAGTTCCGAATGAAGATGAAAGGGAGGGTTATGTACCCAATGTTGTTTACTCCTGCGGGTCAATTGTTCATAACGGAGTTCTGTTCATTCCGTACGGGATTTCTGATTATGCATCGAGTTTTGCAACAGTGAATTTAAAAACACTAATGGCTAAACTGCTTGAATAAGATTTAACTTATTTCCCGCTGATAATCTTTTCATAAACATCTATATATTTACCTGCCATCTTCGAGCGTGTAAAATTATTTTCTGCAAAAATCGTGCAATCTTTTCTGCTGATTTTCGGAATATCTTTTATTGAATCCACTGCTTCATTTATATCCTTTACAAGAAAACCGGTTTTCCCGTTGATTATTAATTCCGGCATTGAGCCTCTTTTAAATGCAATCACGGGTGTCCCGCAGAAATATGATTCGACAATACTCAGGCCAAAGGGCTCTTCAAAAAATATCGGATGAAGCAAAGCGCAGGCACCTCCGAGTAATTCATTCCTTTTACCGGGACCTGAGTTACCGGCATAAATAATGTCATCATTATTAATATGCGGCTCGATTTTTTCCTTAAAATAAATTTCATCCTGTATTAAACCCGAAATTATTAATTTCATTCCCGCTTTCCTGGCAATCTGAATGCATTCGTAAGTTCCCTTTTCGGGATGAATGCGTCCGAAGAATAAAAGGTAATCACCGTGTTTATCGTTATAGGTAAATTCTTTTTCGTTTATACCATTATAAATTGTAGCAATATATTCCAGCTCGGGACTGCGGTCAGAATTGCTTATGGAAACATAGTAATTAATATCATTGTATTTTTTATAGACCGGAATAATTTTGGGAGAAGAAAATCCGTGAATAGTTGTAACCATCGGAGTTTTAATCAACCGTGAATAAGTTAACGGAAGAAAATCATAATTGTTGTGGATAATATCAAATTCACCTGCTCTTTCCATCAGGCGGCTTATGTGCAGGCATTCACAAACTTTTGCATCGAGTGAGGGATTTTCACCAAAAGGTTTTTCAATAATGTAATCCAGCTTTCCTTTTGTTATGGAATCTCCAGTCGCAAAAAGAGTTACATCAATCCCCCTATCAATTAATCCTTCCGCAATATTAGATGCGACCTGCTCCCACGGACCGTATTTCCTTGGCGGAGTTCTCCAGACGACAGGCGAAAGAATAGCTACTTTCATAACGCTTCCCTGGAGTTATTAAGACACAAGTTGACTAAATCGTTTATTACTGCTTCTCCAGCACACATTACTTTATCAGCACCGCCCCAGTATATTTTTACTGTTCCGTCAGGTTCAGGTATTGCACCGCAGGTGAAAACGACATTGTGAACATAGCCTGTAATTTCATAAATTTCTTCGGGCTGAAGTATCCACTGGTCGCTTACTCCAAGTATTTTAGACGGGTCATTTAGATCGTGCAATGCAGCACCGAGTCTGTATACACTACCGTCCATCGTAGGAAAAACGCCGTGATAAATACTCAGCCATCCTTTGGGAGTTTTAATCGGCGGAGCTCCGGGACCTATTTTCATTTCATCCCAGTGATATTTCATAGGACGCATTATAACTTTTGATTCGCCCCAGTATTTCAAATCAGGTGAATAGGAAATCCAGATTGACCAGGGAGATATTTCGGAATGCGGACGGTCGAGGCGCACATAAAGTCCGTTAAATTTTTCGGGGAAAATCACGACGTTACGGTAATCAGCTTCGGTAATTAATGCATACCTTTCGGCTTTTTTAAAGTCACGTGTTTTTGCAAGCCCTATCCGGACTCCGTATCTTGAATAAGCACTGTATGTAATCAGGTATTCATTATCTATAAAAGTAATCCTTGGGTCTTCAACACCGTACTCCTCATATAATTTAAATTCACCTTCATCCGAGGGTATCATAAATGGTTCGGGATGTACTTTGAAATCATAACCGTTTGTACTTTCCGCAATACCTATTACACTTCTTCCGTTAAATAAATGGGAACGGAAGAGCAGCATATATTTATCCCCGAATTTAACTGCGCCGGCATTATGTACCGTCGCGACTTCATAGGGTACATCATCTTTTGTAAGTATAGGATTACCGGAGTATCTTTTAATAACAGGCATAAGAAAAACAGATTAATTAATTAAATTATTTTCAGAAGACAATTACTTTTCATATTCATACTCAAGTTCAAATGCATTCAAAACCGTCAAATGCGCAATCAAATAAGACAGTGTACTTTCCGCACCCTGATTTCTGTTCAAACCGTTTTCTTCAAGTCCGTCGTTACAACCGCCTGTTTCATAGTCATAAACAGGGAGGCTTAAATCATTCTTACCCATATACCACATATATGATTTAAACATTTTATCGAGGTATTTTCTTTCTTTGGTTACTTCATATGCTTTGAAAAACAGCAATACCATACCCATTACATCTACAGACTGCTGGGCATAGTCCGCACAGACTTTGCCTTTTACAAACCATCCTTTGCTGCCGATTGGTTTCAGATACCCGTTTTTCAAAGTGATACTTTCAAGAAAAACCGATGATTCAATTGCAATTTTCAGAATTTCATCATCATGTGTTATTTCTGCAGCATGGAATAATGAAAGAGGAATTATGGCATTATCATATGTCAGGATATTTTCAAACCAGTTCCAGTCAATAGATTTTTTAGAATTATATTCTTTAATCAATTTATTTGCCAGTTCCAGCAAAAGAGTTTTCGACTCTTCATCATCGGGAAACCTTTTTATGAAATAAGATAATCCCAGTATAGTATTTGCTATTCCCCTCAGATGTTTAAGTTTTCTGAAATACGGTAAAGATTTCCTGAAAATATCCAGCCCGGGCTGGTGATAGGAATCTTTTGGAAAGCTGTAAATCAGATATCCCAAAGCCCAGATTGTCCTGCCGAAAGAATCTTCGGAGCCGATTTCATCTAGATAGTTTCTGCTGAAGCTTAAAAAATTTCTGAACGACCCGTCGTCATTCTGCATGTAATGTATGTAACTTAAGTATATCGGCATCAGTTTAATTGTTTCATCTGATTTATTATTAAATGCCATTGCTGACATTAAAAGAGCTCTTGCATTATCATCGAGACAATATCCTTCTTTCAGATTAGGAATTCCGTATTTTGCATGCTGAACTATTCCTGTATCATCAGTAAGCCTTTTAACATGTGCTAGAGTAAAATCTGGCAAAAGATAGGGATCGAGGACAGTATGTTTATCTTTATGTATGTAAGAAAAATTCTCCATTGCGGATTTTGCTACCCTGATGTATTTAGCTCCTATCTTCGGCCATTTAAGCCTTTGCCCGTATTCAATTGCAGCTTCTCTCAATTCCTCTATTTTTTTCCGATTGTCAAGTAAATCAAGAAGAATATTACCAAGCTGCTCGTGATCATGAAAATCAAATAAAACTCCTCTTCCGTCTGCAAGCAGTTCCTCTGCATGCCAGTACGGAGTTGAAATCACGGCAGTTCCTGCACCAACTGCATAAGATAAAGTTCCGCTTGTAATTTGTGCTTCATTTAAATACGGAGTAATATAAATATCCGTTGCATATAGATACTCCATTAATAATTCTTCAGGTACGAAATTTTTATAAAAGTAAACATAATCTTCGAGTCCGTAATCCTTTACAAGCCTGAGTAAGTACTCCCTATATTCTTCACCATAATGGCTCAGTACTTTTGGATGCGTATTACCCAGTACTACATACAAAATATTTTTGTGTTTCTCCACTACTTTCGGCAATGCTTTTATCACGGTTTCAATACCCTTATTGCGACTCAGCAGTCCGAATGTAAAAAGAGCCGTCTTGTTCGTGAAGTTAAATTTTTCGCGGACAGTATCCCTGTGAAAAACCTTTCCTACAGGCACACCGTGTTCAATTATTTCTATTTTGTCTTCGGGAATATTATAAATTTCGATAAGAAATTTAACCGCTTTTTTACTCATAACTATAACCTTGTATGCTTTATTGCTGAGTTCCTGTACAATCACTTTTTGTATATGGGTAGGTTCCCTGACAACTGTATGAAAAGTAACAATCATGGGAATTTCAATTCTGCTTACAAGCGAGAGTATGTATACTCCGCTTTCACCGCCAAAAATTCCAAATTCGTGCTCAAGGATGCACACATCTGCCTTGTTGTAATTAATGAACTTAGCAGCACTGACATAGTCTCTTTGATTATTTTGATTGACTACAAAAGACACTTCGGAAGGATAATTATAGATTTGATCATTATCATTTACGGCTATTACATAAAGATTGGGGAATAAATTTGTATAACCGAAGTTATCAGCAATAGCCCGAACAAGGTTATGCGTAAAAGTCCCGATTCCGCATTTTTGCGGAGGGTATGTTCCAATAAATACGAATTTCATAATGGTATATAATATTTACAATTAAATTATTTGTTGAACTTTATATATCAAGATTTTTGAATAAATCATTAAATGAATGATAAATGTAAATTTGATGAAAACAGATGATATATTAAAACAATATCCTCAATATTTTAAACATATTTTAAGCTAATTGAATTGCAATTATTATTTTTTCTGATATTTCAAATATTTTTAAATAAAATATATACGTAAAAACTCGAATTCCCGTTTTATTTAAAGGTTTTTTGCGTTTACTTTACGGATTTAATTGAACTTCTTAAATTCGGATAAATTTTATATTATTAATTATTGTTAATATCTGAAAGTAATTAGTGAATTAATATTCTGTAAACTTATATAATAAATATTTAAATCAAAAATATTATGACCCGGGATAACATAAATCGAAGGGATTTTATTGACAAAACATTTAAAACAATAACAATCGGTGCGTTAACTCTTACGGCTTTAGATGTTACAAAACTTCTGGCAAAGACATTTGAATCTGACCCGAATGGAAAAGCCGCCGAGAAAGTTATTAAGTTAGCCGATTACCCTGACCTTTCAAGTGTAGGAGGATATACAATGATAACAAATAAAGTTATCGTTATAAGAGTGTCTTCTTCAAAATTTATTGCTTTGAATATTACCTGCACTCACAAGCATTGTGCTGTTGATTATGACGGTGAAAGTTTCACCTGCCCCTGTCACGGTTCCGAATACAGCAAATACGGAAAGGTTACTCACGGTCCGGCCGATAAAAATCTTAAAAGCTATAAAACTACATATGATGAAAGCAGCGACGAGCTGACCATTGATATGTAAAAAAAATTAACGGTTCTTTTAAAATAAAAGGAAAAACAAATGAGAGAAAATTTACTTTACTCGTTAGGCAAAAATATATTCAATTTTGCCTCAAAAAAAGTTGTATTGTTCTTTTTAATATTTGCAGTTTTTATTTTAAGCCTGATTTCTTTAACAAATGTATATACGTATCCGAGATTCTCGGCATATACGGGTGATAAATGTATAGATTGTCACATAAGTCCTACGGGCGGTTCAATGCGAAATCAATTCGGACTTAACTATGCGAGAACCGAACTGCAGATGGATTACCTCGAAAAGTATTCTAAAAAAGTTAAATTTAATCCTGAACTTAATAAATCAATATCGGTTGGCGGAGATATAAGGATTGCAAATGTAAATGACCAGATTCCCAATGCCCCAACGATGAGTACTTTCCTGGCGATGGAAGGCGACCTTTATATAAATGCAAACCTGAATGATTACGTTAACGTATTTATTTCTCCCGGAATTCAGCTTCCGAATATACCTACAAAACCGCAGGTATACGGAATGGTTTCGAACCTTCCGCTCAGTATTTATTTCAAGGCAGGCAGGTTTGTACCAAATTACGGAATTAATATCCCGGAACACCGCGCTTACCAGAGAATTGATTTTCTGAGTACTCCTTATGCAGCGGATGCAGGATTTGAAATCGGATTGACACCCGGAATTTTAACTTTTAATGTCGCATTATTTAACGGACTTAATACGGAGTTTTTCGACAGCGACAGGAAAAAAATGTTTGTTGCAAATGCAGATGTCATGCTCAGCGGAAAAGAGAATAAAGTAAATGTAGATATAGGAACTTCATTTTACAATAATCCGTATGATATTTTCGACCCTTTAAGCGGTACAAAAATAAATGCGTTTACACACGCATATTCCGGTTTTACAAAAATCGGAATAATGAAGTATGTTGCATTGCTGGGTGAAGTTGATTTCAGGGAAAACTCCATATCAGGGGTAATGCATAGAGGATTATACGGTTTCGGCGAACTGGATGTAAAGATCGTAAAGGGCTTTGAATTAAGAACACAGTATGAATACCGCGACCCGAACAGAGATGTTAGTGGTGACAGGTCAACACGGGTAAGCGTGGGAGGTGCCGTTTTCCCGCTTATCGGCCTTGAATTTGAAGCAATGTTCAGATTTATAAATGATGATATCCTGCCCAATACAAATGAGTACCAGGGCATGCTGCATTTTTATTTCTAGAAAACCGGATTAATATATTGCCGGTTTTACTGAATAGTCATATTATTCTTTTTAAAAATAAAAGCGGTAACATCGGCAATATTCTGGTCGTTAATTACTTCGTAAGGGAAATAAGGCATGTGCTTGCTTCCTATCCTTATATGAAAAGTAATTGATTTCAGATTTCCTTCGAATTTCTTGAATAAATTGGGAACATGCTTAACATTTGATTTATCCGAATGGCAGAAAGCGCAGGTTTCATTAAATAATTTTTCCCCTTTATCCACGTCACCTGTTAATCCTGCTATTTTAGTCTGGTCATCTTTCAGTTTTACTTTATCCGGTTTTGGCAAAGCAATTGTAGTAAATTTATATTCTTTTACTTCCTTGCCTTTCCCTGCTATTTCATAATATGCGTTCAATGCACTGATCTGATCAGCATCCAGAGAATTATCCATCTTTAAAAAATTTTTCCAGCATAAATCCGCTCCGCCGGCATTTTTAGATACATCATCTCCCTTATACATTCCGAAGTAAGTCGAAGGTCTTTTATCTGCATTCAGAATATCCGCAAAATATTTATAATGTGCATCACCAGAATTTGTACCGTCGCTGTGACAGTCGGCACATTTCAATCCTGTGGTTTTGGATTCCAAGTAAAATATTTCCTTGCCTTTACCTGATAATTCTTCCGAAGGAGCAGTCATATTACTCTGTTCCTTTTTGGTTTCCTGTTTCGGGACAGGATTTTCTTTCTTGCCGCAGCCGGTAATCCCTATCATAAGCAAAAAAACAGTAAGAAGTGTGTAGTTTAAAATTTTAATTGTCCTCATAATAAATTATTTTATTTTGTAAAAAAAATTACAATATTTTTGAATATTTATTAAATTATAATATTTTTAGTTCCAGTTTCTATGTAGGCATAATTCCGGAATGCGCTATTTTCCCTCCCAGATGAGCCGTGTACATCATCATCCCCAGTATAACAAGCAGTAACAGAAGAAAAATAAAATTATATAAACTCGGAATCGGTTTTGAAAACTTATTGAAAATTAGGAAAAGCAGTGTCAGCCCACCGATAGTTTCCATAACAATAAAACTTTTTTGCGCAAATTCCTCATGAGCGTCAATATTTTCCTCAACAATACCATCCATACCTTTTACAATTCCCTTGGCATTATTACCGCTCACGAAAATCACAATGGTAAATAATGACAGCAAAACCAATAATATCATTGAGAATCTTTTAATTTTGTCATTTTTACTTATTAAAGAATGCAGACCTAAAACGAATATAAATCCCGTACCTATAACAGGAAAATGGTTAAGTAAAATATGCAAATATGCTGAGTTTGGCATAAAATAAGACTTTAGTTTATATGATATTATTATAACAAATTTCTATTTTATGTCGTTTCGTATATTTAACAAATAATTCAATAAAAAATAATTATTTTTTATTGAATTTATCATATTTTACACAAATCTTACAATCAGTAATTATATTATCATTCAGTTCGGAATATTCCGGAAATTGTACCGGCTCTAATATTTCTTTTTTACTTGATGAACTTGACAAACTTGATTAACTTAACGAAATTGATGTACAGCAAAATGAAAATTGACATTAATATTTTTACGGGAAATTCATCAAGCCACTTACAATCTTGTTTTAACAAATTATATTTTCTTGTTTTATTATTATTATTTTTCAACGGCAATTTAAAATCCCAGACAAAAAACTTAGAATATTACATTGATAACGCAGTAAAAACCAGCCAGTCAATTTCAGAGAATAAGAAATTGATGACTACATATAATATAAGAAAAGAACTGATAAATTCTAATTTGTATAAACCCAGAATATTCAGCACTGTAAATTATTTATTCGCTCCGAGTTTCGGCGAATACGGTTATGACAGCGCTGTTACCAACGGGGGTTTATATTCCGCGCTTGTTAACCTGGAACTGCCGCTGTTAAACGGGTTTACTTCCCGTACAAAACTTGAAGAAATTCTTAATGAGCAGAATACATATAAAAACAATATTATAACTGCAGAACACGAAATAAATAAGAATGTCACTGAACAGTATATAAAAGCATATATTGATTATGAACAGATATCCACTGCAGATGAAACAATCAGGATACTGGATTTGCAGAGAGAAATAATAAATGCAATGATTGACCGCGGAATAGGTAAATTAACGGATTTAAAACTGCTTGATGTTGAATATCAGACACAGATAATAAACAAAAACCAGCTTGAAATTGCATTTGAAAAAGATTTGATGGATTTGAATTTATTGACGGGAATTCGCGATACTTCCATTATAATACCCGATAAACCCGATATTAAACTGACCGGGGATAAAAATATAAAATCTTATTTTCTTGAATCATATTTACTGGATAGCCTGAAACTGATTACGGAAAAAAACATTAATGAATCAAATTACAAGCCGCAGATTAGTTTTTTTGTTAACGGAGGTCTGAATGCTGTCAACTACACCGATATATGGAAAAAGATCGGTATCAGCACGGGTATTAACATGACTTTCAGTTTATATGACGGCAACCAGAAGGATTTGAATAATTATTTAATCGATATAAGAGGGCAAAATATCTCAGGCCAAAAAAACTTTTTCAGGTATCAAAACGAAATCAGGAAAAAAAACATTCTGAAAGAGTTGAGCGGACAGGAAAAACTACTTGCCTTGCAGGAAAAGCAGCTTGAGAATTACCAATCCCTGCTTGAATTATACAGGAATCAATTTGTTTCGGGAGAGGTTTCCCTTCTGGAATATATAAATATTTTGAAAAGTTATGTAAGCTTTAAAAATGAAATTATTTTAAATAAAAATCAACAGCTTTTAATTATTAATGAATATAATTACTGGAACTGGTAAAATGAATTCAGGCATTTCTAATAAATATTTTATTCTTTTTTCACTGTTTTTATTTTTTCTGATAAACGGATGTGTAAAAAAGAATAATCCTGAAGTAACAACAGTTGTTCCCAAAGCAAACGTAGTAGTTACTTCGATAGACAGGGAAAATCTTAACGATACTATTTATCTCACTGCAAGCTCATTTTATAATAATAAGACAATTGTAATAGCACCTATATCGGGATATTTATCCGAAGTTAATGTCTCAAACGGTTTAAATATTTCCAAAAATTATAAAGTATTCGAAATCCTTACTAAAGAATATAATGCATTAAAATCATCCAAAGATATTCTGGATTCATTGAATATAGGGAAAAGAACAGGGAAGATTGAACTGCAGGCTCCTTCTTCAGGACAGATATCCGACATGACTACGCTTCAGGGTCAGTTTGTCCAGGAAGGTTCGGCACTCTGTACAATTATTGATATGTCAAGTCTGCTTTTCAAATTATATGTCCCTCTTCAATACAAGTCCGATATCAGGACAGGAATGCACTGCAGTTTAATTATGCCTGACGGAAAAATTATTGACGGCTATCTGAAAAACATGCTGGCAAAAACCGAATTGAACAGCCAGACAGAAGTTTATTTTCTAAGACCTGCATCCAGTACTAAAATTCCTGAAGGCGTAAATGTGAAAGCATTCATTGTTAAGCAAAAGAAATCTGATTCACAGGTATTGCCTAAAAATGCAGTTTTATCAAATGAGACCTTAAGTGAATACTGGATTATGAAAATGATAAATGATTCTACTGCAGTAAAAGTGCCTGTAATAACAGGTATTGCAAATCAGAATGTTGTTGAAATTAAAGAGCCGCAATTTTCTCCTGAAGACAGAATTATTATTTCGGGAAATTACGGTTTACCCGACACAGCTTTAGTAAATATTACAGTTGAGCCAGATGAAAAATGACCTGATGAGAGAATCATTCTTTTTAAAGTTCAAGACTCCCGTAATTTATATAATACTTTTAATTTTCGGAATAGGATTTTATTTTTATTCAAAGATAAATATCTCCCTCTTCCCTGAAATTACATTTCCGAAAATAAAAATAATTGCCGAGAATGGTGAGCAGCCCGTGGATAAGATGATGGTTACCGTAACAAAACCGCTCGAAGAAGCCATAAAGCAAATACCTGATTTAAAAACAGTTAAAAGCATTACCAGCAGGGGCTCGTGTGAGATTTCTGCATTCCTTGACTGGAAAGCCGATATAAATATAGCCCAGCAGCAGCTTGAATCCAGAATAAGTCAAATTAGGAATTTGCTTCCTGCAACAACCAATATCACAATCGAACAGATGAACCCGTCTGTTCTTCCCGTAATGGGGTTTATACTTGAAAGCAAGAATATGAATCTGATCGAGCTGAAAATGCTCGCGAAGTATACTGTAAAACCTTTTTTATCACAAATCGAAGGCGTATCAAAAATTCAGATACAGGGAGGAAAAGAAAAGGAATTTTGGATCGAACTAAAACCCGATAATATGCTTGCATTGCGTATTACCCCTGCTTCAGTCAGGGATGCATTCGCAAAAACAAATTTCATAAGTTCTAACGGGCTGATTAATGATTTCAGAAGGCTATACCTGACAATTACAGATGCGCAAGTCTACAATAAAAGTGATATTGAAAATATCGTTGTGCAAAACGACGGGAAAAGATTAGTCACTTTAAAAGAAATTGCGGATGTTACCGTGAATGAAAAAATCGAATATGTAAATATAAATGTTGACGGTCACGAAGGTGTTCTTGTAAATGTTATCAAACAGCCAAACACAAACCTGATTTTAGTTTCTGAAAGCATCAAAGAAAAAGCAAAAGAACTTGAGAAACTGCTGCCAAAAGGCGTATCATTAAAATTGTATTACGACCAGGCGGATTTTGTTAATGACAGCATTAACAGCGTCAGTGACGCTTTGTGGATCGGATTGCTTTTCGCCCTTGTTGTAACATTCGTTTTCTTGAAGTCTATAAAAGCAAGCTTATCGGTTCTATTTACTATCCCCGCTACACTTGCACTGACCATGATTGTACTTTATATATTTGATTATACTTTTAATCTTATGACATTCGGTGCTATAGCAGCTTCCGTAGGATTAATAATAGATGATGCAATTGTGGTTATAGAGCAGATTCACCGCATAAGGGAAGAATTACCGGATGAAAAACCTTCATCTGTCGTTAAAAAATCCATCGGTTACCTGCTTCCTGCAATGATTGGTTCATCTTTAAGTACGATAGTAATATTCCTGCCTTTTTCTTTTATGAGCGGAGTCGCAGGTGCATATTTTAAAGTACTCGCTTATACAATGATAATTACACTTGTATGCTCATTTTTTATTACCTGGGTAGGCTTGCCTGTTATATATCTTCTGTTTCATGTTAACACAGATTCAAAAAAACGTAATCCTCATATTTCCGGTGAAAACAGATTTTTAAAATATTTTCTGTATAAGCCTGTATTTTCCATAGTATTTGTTTTGGTTTTAATAATATCTGCGGTAATAATCGTCCCCAGGCTGACATCGGGGTTTTTACCTGAAATGGATGAAGGTACAATAGTTTTGGATTTTTCAAGTCCTCCGGGAACATCACTCGAAGAAACAAATGAGATACTGAAAAAAGTCGACAGGATTGTCGAATCGACTCCAGAAGTTGAACATTATTCAAGAAGGATAGGCACCCAGCTGGGATTTTTTATTACAGAGCCGAACCGGGGTGATTATTTAATCCAGCTTAAAAAAAGCAAAACCAAATCAACCGATGAAGTAATTGATGATATAAGAAAAGAAATAGAAAGCGTTCAACTCCCGTTAATTGTTGATTTTGGACAGGTGATTAATGATATGCTTGGAGATTTAATGAGTTCTGTTCAGCCGATAGAAATAAAAATTTTCGGTGATAATCCGGAACTGCTTAATAAATATTCCGAACAGGTTGCAGAAACGATAGAAAATGTTGAAGGAACGGCGGATGTATTTAATGGAATAACCATTGCAGGTCCGACAATAGAATATAATCCCGACCAAAACATGATTTCGAGATTTAGCCTGAATCCCGAAGAACTTCAGTTTCAATTGCAAAATCTCGTTGAAGGAAATGTTATTGGCAGCATTATGGAAAAAGAACAGTTGACAGATATAAGACTTTTCTCTACGAAGCAAAAGAATAAAGATGTAAATGAAATTGCAAATTCATTTATATACCTGCCCGATGGAACTACAATGCAGTTAAGGGATCTGGTAAAAGTAAATATTAAAACAGGTGTCGCCGAAATAAACAGGGAAAACCTTAAAACCCTTGTTATGGTAACAGGAAGACTCAGCAAAAGGGATTTGGGAAGTGTTATAAATGACATAAGAAATAAAATTAACTCTAAAATATTTCTGCCTCAGGGTTTCACAATTACTTACGGAGGAGCTTATGCAGAGCAGCAGCAATCTTTCAGGGAATTGCTGATTATTCTTGCAACTGCCGGACTTCTTGTCCTTTCCATACTTTTGATTTTGTTCAGAGATGTTAAAGGAAGCATAATTATATTATTCATTTCACTGCTCGGACTTGCAGGAAGTTTTCTCGCATTATATATAACGGATATTCCGCTTAACGTTGGAAGCTATACGGGTGTAATTATGATTGTAGGAATAATTGCGGAGAACGCAACATTTACGTTTCATCAGTTTAAAAGTTTCCTGAAAGATAATAACGTAAATGATGCCGTCTTAAAAGCAATTTCTCTGAGACTCAGGCCGAATCTAATGACTGCTCTCGGAGCAATAATAGCTCTTATGCCTCTTGCTCTGGCACTTGGCTCCGGCGCCCAGCTCCATCAGCCTCTGGCTGTTGCCGTTACAGGCGGTTTTATAATCGGTTTACCGATACTTATATTCGTTTTCCCTGTACTGCTAAAATTTTCTTACAGGAATACGGAATAAAGAATTATTCTATCCCCTATTTCACAGGTTTAACTTCCAATATTGTAAACGTCCCCGGTTTTATCGGCGGACGCGGATGTGGATTTTCACTTGTCTTTTCAGGAGTTTCGCCAAATTCAGCACATGGTAAATAAACCAGATTCGATTTTGAGTCAACAGCAATTGTTCGTGCTCCCCTTTGCGTTGATACAGTCTCTAAAACATTAAATGAATTTGCATTCTCTTCCTGGATGACAGTCATATTCCCTTCTCCGTTTGAACTGTAAATACGGTTTAAAACCGGGTCAAATGCAACACCGTCAACACCATCCCCGATTGGCAATGTTGTTATTATTTTTCCGTTTTCAGCATCCGTGACTACCAGCAATTTGTTTCCGCAAACAGAGAAAAGACGGCTATTTGATTTATCGATAGCCAGCCCGCTTGGTTCTTCACCGGGTGAAATTGACCAGGTCTTTTCGACTTTCATAGTAAAAGAATTAATCATGCTTATTTCGCTTTTATCTTCAATGTTAACATATACTTTTCCCTTGCCGTCGCTTACGCAAAATTCGGGTTTGCCGTCGAGCGGTATTGTTTCCAATACCTTATTTGTACCTGCGTCCAGCACGGTTGCATTCGAACTTCTTCCGTTAAATACAAAAACTTTTTTTGAAAATGCATCATATAAAATTGCATCAGGATTGGCGCCTGTTACGGTAATCCTTGCAATTACCGAATAATCATTTAAATCAAACACAGTTACGGATGTATCCCTGCCGTTTGTAATAAATCCTTTATTAAACTCCGTAGCAATTACAATGCCGTGGACACCTTTTAAATCTTTTATTGTACCAATCAATTTATCCTGTCTTAAATCAACTACCTGCACAACTGTACCGTGTGAAACGAACAATCTTCCCGATTCTTCGTCCACTGTAAGATAATCCCAGCCTCCGTCACCTTCGAGACTTATTTTACTGGATATTAAATAATTCGATTGTGAATGTATTTGACTGAATCCAAACAACAAAAGAATGATAAATATAACATTTAGTTTTTTCATATTAAAAAATTAATTTATTATAATGAAAAATTATTTATTCTATTTGATCATAAAAACCCACACAAACAAAAAGAAGCCTGAGATGAATCCATTCAGGCTTCTTTGAATTACTCAAAATACTATTATTTAACCAGCATCATCTTTTTTGTATCCGTAAATTCAGAAGTACTGATTCTGTAAATGTACACTCCGCTTGAATATGCCGAAGCATCCCACTGTACGCTGTAATGTCCGGCATTCATATTTCCGTTAACTAAATTATCAATTTTCTTTCCGCTGATATCAAATATTTCAATCTTTACATCTCCGTAATTCGCAATGTCGAATACAATATTCGTTTTCGGATTAAAAGGATTCGGATAATTTTGTTCAAGATTATATTTAAATGGGATTTGTCCGAACGGGTCAACGCCAAGCGATGAGTTCAAATCAAATGTCCAGCATCCTCTTCCGTGTGTTGCCGCAAGAACCAAGCCGACTGTCTGCTTATATTTTAAATCGTAAATTTCTACTGCGGGTAAGCTTGTGTTGAATGAAATCCAGTTAACACCTTCATTAGTCGATTTAAATACTCCGATATCTGTTCCTACTAAAATCATTCTCGGTGTAAATGTTCTTAGCACAACCGAATTAGCAGCTATGTTAGGTATGTCGCCTGTGATATTAGTCCAGTTGGCTCCGCCGTTTACTGTTTTATAAACGTGATTACTTCCACCCCCAATCGTTGCATAACAAATATCATCATTTGTATTATCTACTGCGAAATCACTTACATATGCAAATCCAATCTGCGAAGACCAGTTTGCCCCGTTATCCGTTGTAACCATAATTTTTCCGCCGGATGTACCGATATAAATTTTATTTATATTTGTATAACTGATTCCTATTGCTGAAACACTGCCGTTTACAACTGTTGTCGTTGCAATCTGAGTCCAGCCTGCGGAAGTTGTCGCTGTTGTTGCCGATGTTGTTTTCCATATATCAGCTCTTCCGAATACTATTGTATTGTGGTCGCCCGGTGCCATTTCATACGGGTTGTAAAACAGACCTCCTGATGAACCGCTCGGTGTAATATTTGTGAATGAAACTCCTTTATTATTTGAACGCTGAATAGAACCGTTCACATACTGCCCGTAAACATAATTTGTACTTACAGGGTCGGCAATTGTATAACCGCCGTCGCCTGTGGTACGCTGCAGCCAGAGAACGCCGCCGTTCGTGGTAGTCATCTTGTTATTATCCTGCGTACCGCCCTGGAATGATAATAAATCGGTCGGATCGTAATCCGCACTTTGATATTGAAGCGTGGAAAGATTTCTGTTTAAATCGGTCCACGTTGTACCGTCGTCAGTTGATTTATAAACCCCGCCGTCAGAGCCGCAGTAAAGCACAGTTCCGTTATATTTAAGGCAGTGAATATCGGCGTGTGCAAAATTATTCGCAGTTGTTGTACTCCAATTGGTTTTTTTGACAAGACCAGTACCTCCTGTTGCTGAAGTATATATATCGAGACCGCCTGTCAGGACTAAATCCTGATTTGAAGGCTTTACACAAACTGAATTGTCATACCAACCCTGAGTGCCGAGATAATTCGGCGTTGTTGCCTGTGAAGTCCAAGTTGTGCCTCCGTCTGTCGTTCTGTAAAGTCCCGTAAGTGAACCTGATGATGCGGATATGCTTGCATAAATTACCTGCTGATTGCTGTTTGACATTGCAAGCTGAATCCTTCCCATTCCGCTTGTAGGCAAACCGCCAGCCAGTGTTACCCAGGTAGTTCCGCCATCGGTGGTTTTTCTTACCAATCCCGCAGATGTACCGCCTGTGGTTATGTAAATTGTCTGGGGTGATACAGATGAAATAATCAGGCAATTTGCATTTGAACCCGAATTTGTATTAACCCAGTTTATCCCTGCATTTGTTGATTTAAATACACCGAGATTCCCTGCCATGTATACAGTGTTCGAATTTGACGGGTCAATTGCTATCTGCGAACATCTGTTTCCGACCAGACTTACTGCAGCAATCTGAACCCAGCTTGTACCTGCATTTGTTGATTTGTATATACCGTTTCCGTATTGACTGTCAGATGAATAATTCAATTCCCCTGTTCCGAGATAAATTACATTCGGATTCGACTGGTCAACAGCAATATCACCGCAGGCTAGAGTCGCCAGTCCGTCTGTAAGAACTGTCCAGTTTACACCTCCGTCTGTCGTTTTCCATACTCCGCCCTGTGCGGCAGCTATATAAATTACAGCCGGATTAGTCGGGTGAAAAGCCAATGCATTTGTTCTGCCTGAGATATAACTCGTGTTATTGTATGAATAAAACATTCCCGTAGGATTTATACTTGTCCAGCTTACAACTCTTGTCGGACTGTTCATTATATTCCTGTCTTCAGGAAGTCTTGATTTTTGTACCAGTGCATCGGGATATACCAGAGCTGAAAGGATTTTCCCCGGCCCGCCCGCACGGCGCATCATAATAAATTCTTCACGCGCCATAATTTCTTCGCCTGTTTCATTTTCGAAATACTGCTCTTCTTCCTGTGAAAATACTTTAACTGTAAAAACACCGGAAATTAATACTGCTGCTAAAAATACGAACAAAAAGAATATTTTATTTTTCATATAAAGTTATATTGAATAGTAAATTATAATTATGTTTATTAATCATTAACAAAAATTATTCATAAAAATTAGAAGTATTTTATAT
>Ga0224522_1000305_pt1 | contig 18960 bp, 17 predicted proteins | sample CFST25metaG_FD_182733 | JGI IMG/M metagenome (GOLD analysis project Ga0224522, IMG submission 182733) | Peat soil microbial communities from Stordalen Mire, Sweden - C.F.S.T25 | ecosystem: Environmental > Terrestrial > Soil > Wetlands > Peat | place: Sweden: Norrbotten County, Stordalen Mire...
AGATAAAGGTCATCGGTTACCGAAAATAATTTTGGGAACGGAGTGGTGGGCGATTCAAGATTCGAACTTGAGACCCCAGTCTTATCAGGACTGGAAGTCTAAAAGCACATTACCTGGGTTAACTGCGGACTTCCTCCTTTTTCTTAATTTAATTAATTGGCGATAATTATGTTAATGCTTAACACCATGTGGTTGCGACCAGATTATTCGACCCACCATTTCCAGCTCTTTAACTTTCATTTTTTCGTATTTGCCATTCGACGAGGTCAGAATAACATAGCCCTTTTCTCTATGGACATGGCGGGCAACAAATTGATTATCTAATTTGACAGCATAAATTTTCCCATCGATGAGGTCGGTAAAAGGTTCAATGACTACGTCATCACCATTATTTATTTGGTCACCAATCAACGATTCGCCAGAAATCCGCAAACAATATAATCCGCTCACTTTTTTCGCTCCGCTAACATCTACTTTCCGAATAAAAGCATTTCCTAATTCAACCGCTTCCGCTAATGTTGGAGTCCCGGCATTTATGAATCCCTTCACCGGCAATTTCACTATTTCGGATAAAGAATCTAGGGTTGCCTCAGCACTCCCATATAACATCCCTGCCAATTCCCCTGGCTTCATATTAAACCCGTTTGCAAATTTATAAACAGAATCAGAAGACAAGGTATCCGATCGTCCGCTCTCTGTTTGAGATAACTGCTCTTTGGACATTCCTATTTTCTCCGCGAAAACTACTGCTTTTATTCCACGTTCTTCGCGAAGTTTTTTTATAATGATTCCCGGTTTTTCAATCATAAGGCTTTATTATACGTTTGTGTTAACTAAATGTCAACACTACTAAATATAATTAGTAATTATGTTAACTACATATCGAAATATTAGCAGAAAGTCAATTGCTCTTTTTGTTATACAGCATTCTGGATTTTTGTTCAATTGGTGCTATTTGAACTTACAAAAAAGACAAAAAGACGTTAAAGAATCATTTGCCTGCCTGTAAACGCATCAATCTTTGAACTCTCTGTATGATCTCATACATATTGGTAATCCAGGGCAAAATAAAAGTGCCAGGAGATATCACGCAAACTTAACTAAAAGGATTGGAAAAGAGTAAAACTTCATATATTTGTAATCATTTTTTACTAAATTTTATAACTTTTACATGGTGCATTCTTTAAAATACGTTAAGTGCTATCCTGGTCATTATTAGACAATCCAATGAAGCAAAACAACCACCATGAGATGAAAGGAAACGAATAAGTGCGTATCAATCTGGTTGATCAAGTGATTTCATTTGCGTTCGTCCAATCTCGATTTATCTAAAAACAAGAATTCAATAGTACCCAGTTAATAATGGAGGATATAAATGACAAAATTACTGATGATCCATCCGGAAAAATGCACGGGCTGCGAAAACTGTGTCCTTGCGTGTTCATTTCATCACGAAAAAGACTTCCGTCCGGCTGCAACTCGCATCCATGTTTTTACGTGGGAGAGAGAAGGAATATCCGTACCCATGATGTGCCAGCAATGCGGCGATGCTCCCTGTATCAAGGTGTGCCCAACAGGCGCCATGCACCGCACGACAGGCGCCGGTGTTGTGGATTGGGACACGAAAAAATGCATCCGCTGCCGGATGTGTACGCAAGCATGTCCTTTTGGTAATGCTGTTTACGATGTTTTAACCAATAGCATACTCAAATGTGATGAATGCCAAGGTGATCCTGCCTGTGTACGCATGTGTCCAAATAAAGCGTTGGATTTTATCGAGGATACCATATCAACACGTTCAAGTACTAAAGCGTTTGCCAGTAAATTTAAAGAGGCTTTCCAGGAGGTAAAATAATGAACGGTTGGACTGGAACTACTTTACGAGTGAATTTAACTAATGGTGACATTTCAAAAGAGCCCACAAATATGGAAAATGCTAGGAATTTTTTCGGTGCGCGCGGCTTAGGCACAAAAATATTATACGATGAGGTCGATCCCAAGGTTGATGCCCTCAGCCCAGAAAATAAATTGATATTTGCGCCGGGGCCATTAACGGGAACATTCGGTCCCTCCGTGGGGCGATTCAACGTGGTTACGAAGGGACCTTTGACAGGAGCCATTGCTGCTTCTAATTCGGGCGGTTCCTTTGGACCTGAGATGAAATTCGCCGGCTATGACATGTTAATTATCGAAGGCAAGTCGAAAAAGCCAGTGTACCTATGGATTAACGATGATCAGGTAGAAATTCGGGACGCCGGTAAAATCTGGGGCAAAGAAGTGCCCGATACTACCGATTTGATCCGCGCAGAAACCGATGAGGGTGCCAAAGTTGCTTGTATCGGACCAGCAGGTGAAAAACTAGTTTTGTTTGCTTGTATTATGAATGAGATGTACAGGGCAGCAGGGCGAAGCGGGGTGGGAGCTGTGATGGGCTCTAAGAACCTGAAAGCTGTGGCGGTGGTCGGCAATCACCCCGTCGTAGTAGCAGATGCGAAAGCTTTTGAAGCTGCGGTGATGATTGCAAGGGCAAAAATCCAAGCCAATCCGGTGGGCGGCGCCGGTCTGAAGGCTTACGGCACAGATGTTTTGGTGAACATATTGAATCAGGTTGGTTCACTGCCAGCGCGCAACTTTCATGACGGCCATTTCCCTACTGCTGATAAAATTGGCGGTGAATCGCTCAGTAAAAACGTATTGGTGCGACCGAAAGCATGTTTTTCCTGCATCATTAGTTGCGGCAGGGTTAGCAAAGTGACCAATCCAAAATATGCAGGAGAAGGCGAAGGCCCTGAATATGAATCTGCATGGGGTTTTGGAGCGGACTGCGGTATTGACGATCTGGATGCAATCACCAAAGCAAATTTCATCTGCAATGAACTTGGTTTGGATACGATTACCATGGGCACTACAATTGCCTGTGCCATGGACCTCTTCACTGATAAGATCATTACGGAGAAAAATACCGATGGGATCCCCCTGCATTTTGGCGACGCCGAAACCATGGTAAAACTGATTAGCATGACCGGACGGCGCGAAGGCTTCGGCGACCAGCTTGCAGAAGGATCTTACAGACTAGCGAAAAAATATGGGCATCCGGAATATTCTATGACTGTTAAGAAACAGGAAATGCCCGCATATGACCCACGTGGCGTCCAGGGGATTGGATTGAATTTTGCCACAGCAAACTGCGGCGCAGCTCATGTACGCGGTTATACAATCGCGCCGGAAGTTCTGGGAAACCCGTTCAAGGTTGACCAACACACGACCGATGGGAAACCCGCATTGGTAAAGACCTTTCAGGATCTTACTGCGGCTTTGGATTCAACCGGAGCGTGCCTGTTTACTACATTCGGTATCGGTGCAGCAGAATTAGCCGCGATGTTAAGTGCTTGCACAGGTATTGCTTATTCCACAGAAGATTTCATGAAGACAGGTGACCGAATCTGGAATCTGGAGAGACTGTGGAACCTCAAAGCCGGTTTCACTAAAGCGGATGATACTCTTCCCGACCGTGTGTTAAAGGAACCGATTCAAACCGGCCCTTCCAAAGGTGATATCAGCCATGTGGGCGTTATGATGCCGGAATACTACAAACTTCGCGGCTGGGATGAGGATGGTGTCCCTACGGAAGTAAAATTACGGAGTTTAGCTTTACTTTAATTTCTTTCAGTTTCTCCTCGAGTTCAGGTCGAGAATAGAAAGTATTTGAAAAGGATTAATCGATGCAGCTTGCTTATTTTGCAAATCTTCGTGATATTACCGGACTTTCAAAACAAACTTGGAACCTAAATGGCGGAACAATCGGAAAATTAATAGGGGAACTGTGTGGTACATATGGTACGCAATTTAAACACTGGGTTTTGAAAGATGACGGCAGCTTGGGCGAATTGTGCATTATTTTAGTAAATGGGCATGATATCCGAGAATTAAACGGTCTGGCAACTCAACTTCATCCGGAGGATGAAATTAGTTTTTTCCCGCCTGTTGCGGGTGGGTAAGAGATTGGAGAGCTCTTTGAGTGTACTTGCAGTAATCCCCCTGGCAGCTCTTTTACTCGGAGTAATTATCCAATTGACCTGTGGTCATTTTCTTTCGCGGCGGGCTAAAGGATGGTTGGCGTTTATTTGTTGTCTGGTAGGGTTTGCCGCTATTATGACGATGATCCCAACGATATCCTCTGGTAAAGTAATCGATGTCACTTTATTCTCTTGGGACAAAAGCCTTCCCTTTCAGTATCACATCGACGGGTTGAGTATTATCTTCGCTTTAATTGCAACCGGAATCGGGGCCGCCGTTTTGTTATACAGCGTAGCATATATGGCTCACGAACAGGAAGGGGTAACGCGTTTCTATGCATTGATGCTTGTTTTCATTGCCGGCTTTGTTAACCTGGTATGTTCCGGTAACCTATTATTGATTTATTTCAGCTGGGAAGTTATCGGTCTGTGTTCATATTTTCTGGTAGGGTTCTGGTACAAAGAAGCGAAATCCGTAAACGGCGCCCGTAAGGTATTAATCATGACCCATATTCCGGGGTATGGGCTGTTAATCGCCGTTCTGTTATTGTTTAGCCGCAGCGGGACATTCTTATGGACAGACCCAAACCTTGTGGTAAGTTTTACGACTGGAATTTTCTTGTTAATGTTATTCGCCGCCATGGCGAAATCCGTAATGTATCCGTTGCATACATGGATCCCCGAGGCGATGAATGCTCCCACTCCTGTCTCGGCGCTACTGCACTCTGCCTGCTATGTCACGGCAGGTGTTTATTTAATCGCCCGCATGTATTCATTTAGTGTCCCCGGAATCCATTGGCCGATAGCATGGAATACGCTGATCATGATAATTGGTTGTATTACGATGGTGGTTGGGGCGCTTTTTGCCATTAAACAGACAGATTTGAAGCGATTGCTGGCATTTTCGACAATCAGCCAGCTTGGATATATCATCGCCGGATTGGGATTAGGCACGAGTTTCGGTGTGGCAGCAGCCCTTTTCTACTGCTTTAGCCATGGACTTTTCAAGGGGACTCTATTTCTGTGTGCCGGCGCGGTGCAGCAAGCTACCGGCACACGCGATATGAGCAAACTTGGCGGTTTGGCTAAGGTTATGCCGAACACCAGCCGAATATGGATAGTGGTAACTGCCGCAATTGTCGGTGTGCCGCTAACCAATGGTTTTGTAGCAAAATGGTTTTTATACAATGCCGCACTAGAGTCGGGACAATGGATTGTTTTAATCATCGCTTGGTTGGTCAGTACACTGACGGCATTCTATATGCTTAAAGCAACTGTCTCGGTATTTTATGGGGATATGCCTGATTGGTTAAAACAGCATCAAGTCAAAGAGGCGCCTTTCCTTATGCAGATGGGTATGGCAGTACTGGCAATTTTATGCATTATATTTGGCCTGGCACCCCAGATTCTTACCCAATGGGTAATTGCCCCCGGGGTCAAAGCATTGGGTTTCAGTTGGAATCTCAGTTTTACATGGTTGGGGATTCAGACCACATCTAATAGTTTCTATGGTGCAGCGGGTGTTGCAATCGTGGTTCTGGCATTAGTGATTGGCTGGATCATATATCGCCTCATGCAGCCCAGGGCAATTTCATCTCCAAGTGCCAATGTCTTTACAGGTGGAGATCCGCTGCCTGCAGACGATTCGGTAGGAACAGTTGATTTCGCGGACTTAGCGGAGTCTTCCTTCCAACCTATCTACAAAGCGGTTGACCCTGACCCTGCTTATCTGCTCGTGTGGACAGGAGTTAAGAAATTGTCCTCCGTCACGCACAGAATTTTACAGCCCATTGAAGATCATCCCTTTATAAGTACCATTATTCTGGCAGTTATTTTGTTTAGTATTGTTTGGCTGATTTGATAAATTTAAAAATATCATATTGGGGCTCAAAGATTTGGAGAACTTTATGACAATGACGGTTCTCACCGGAATTAATTGGAATGTCACTTTCAGTATATTTTTTATCGTGCTTATCGCATCGATAGCTGTATATTCATGGGCAGTACCTCAGGGGAATAAACGTTGGTGGGGATTGGCACTGCTCCTGAGTGTTTTGGTACTGGTTGCGCTGCAACCGGTCAGTGAGTTAGTGCGAATGCTTCTCCTGGATGCAGCTTCATTTGTAGCTGTAGCTTTGGTTTGGGGACAATCCCTGTTAGCAGCCAAAGCGGCTAAGACCTACCTTTGGTTGTTGATTCTGGCTGTTCTTTGTGTAGGGGCCGGTTTATATCTGGCCGGCATTTTAGGCGGCGCAGCGTTGACTCAGCCTGGAATTGTGCAAACCAGGCTGGTGGTCGGGCTGTTGATTGTGGGCTTCGCTATTAAATTTGCGCTGTTTCCATTATATTTTTGGCTGCCTAATGTTGCCAAAACAACATCTCCAATGACCACGGTCCTGATAGTAGGGATATTGGACATAGCAGAATTTGTTGAACTCGCCAGTCTGCGTTTGACAATTCCCTGGGTTTTCGACGGCTATAAAATATTATGGTTGATTCTGGCGTTGATATCCATGTTCGGCGGAGCGCTAATGGCGCTGGCGCAACGCGATCTCAAACGAATGCTGGCATTCTCAACAATCGATGATATGGGTTATTTGTTATTGGGCGTATTGATTGGCTCGAGTATGGGTTTCACCGGAGCCATGATCGGAGCTTTATGCCACGCTTTGTTCAAAGTGATGTTATTTGGGTCAGTTGGTATCGCAGAAAAAGGTTCAGGCGGCCCGATTACTCTCGACAATCGGGGATTAAGCTCACGTTTCCCGATAAGCGGAGCGGCTTTCATTATTGGCGCTTTAGGGATTATTGGGATTCCCCCGCTGTTTGGTTTTGTTGGGCGATGGCGTTTGTATCTGGCCGGAATTCAATATGGTGGCATAGGTCTTGGTCTGGCAATGGCAGGTGCAAGCGCATTAACTATTATTTATTATGTACGTGCCATCCATAAAGTTTGGCTTGGCCCACAGCAAGAGGATGCTCCCGTTACACAGAAAGAACCAAAGATTGCCGTGACTGTGTTAATTGTTTTAATCGCAGCCGCGCTCGTTTTAGGTTTGTTTCCCGGGTTTGTCTTTAGGCAGGTATAAATATGCGAATAGAATGGATCGATAAATTAACAAAGATTGCCCGTCAAAAAAGTCCATGGGTATACCATATCAATTCCGGTTCATGTAACGGATGCGATATCGAAATCGGACCATGCTTTTGTCCCCGCTATGACGTCGAGCAAATGGGCGTTATTTTAGAAGGCAGTCCCAAACATGCCGATATCTTACTGATTACAGGCCCCATGACCCTGCGCACTTGCGAAGCGGTATGGGATATTTATGCCCAAATGCCCGAACCAAAAGCTGTTATCGCTATCGGTTCCTGCCCGGCAACAGGGAATGTGTTTGCGGGCAGTCCCACTGTGCTGGGTTCCGTAGAACCGCGGATTCCTGTAGATATCTATGTACCCGGTTGTCCACCCAGACCTCAAACAATCATGGAGGCCATTCGACAAGCTGCACAACTTCTGGCGGAAGGGAAAACAGGTAAGAAACAGGGAGTATCTTCATGAGTGATTGGTGGCGAATCCTCTTCGCTGTTTTAATCTGGCCCGGCCTGTTGGGAGGGGCATTACTGGGCTGGTTGTTACTGTGGAGCACCCGCAAGATAATGGCACGTCTGCAAGGACGGAAAGGACCTCCGTTCTATCAGCCTTTCTTCGATTTTGCCAAACTCATGGGCAAGAAAACAATTTTACCCAGGGGAACGAACCGCATTATTTTTAACGCGTTACCGTTGGTTTCGTTAATTTCGGTGACTTTTGCATTGGCTCTGATTCCTGTGCCGGGAAATCCCATGAAATCTTTTAACGGCAACTTGATTCTGCTTATCTATTTATTGGAAATGCCGGCACTATGCGACATTCTGGCCGGTTTTATCACACGTTCTTTATACGCACAAATTGGCGCGGCAAGAGAGGCTGTTCTGTCAATTGGGTATAACTTACCTTTCCTGACAGCTCTAATTGCACTGGCAGTCCATGCAAAAAGTACTAACCTGCAAGTGATTATGGCAGCAGCACCGGGACCGGCAATCATATTTGTCGCGATTGCTTTGCTTCTATCGATACCCGCCAGGCTGAGGAGCAATCCGTTCTCAATACCTAATGCCGAGTCCGAAATCGTTGCCGGTATTTATACGGAATACAACAGTAAACCGTTAGCTGTTTTTGAACTGGTTCACGGTTTGGAACTCACGGCAATGGTGGGACTTTTGGGAATACTGTTCCTGCCGTTCACTCATAATCCAATGGTTTCCGTAGCAATCTATCTTCTTGGCGCTGTAGTTCTTGTAGGCCTGACAACCGGATTAGCAGCAGCTACCGCACGTCTAAAAGTTCAGAAGGCTTTCAGCTTTTTCTGGAGTTGGGGAGCTATCGCAGCATTGCTTGCAGTTGTAGCCGTGGTAATCTGGTAACCAAGGAGTAATGAATGGGAATTATTAATCTTATCTCAAAGAATTTTGGAAGAAAATCGCGCACACGCCTTCCGAGTAACGTTGTGCCCTATCCACAGAATTATAGGGGCACACTGCAATATGATGTCAACCTTTGCACAGGCTGCCAGACTTGCGGCTACGTGTGTTCCCCTTCGGCAATCACTTTCGAGACAAACAACCCTGCCTCCATTGAATGGAAGTATTTTGCCGAAAGATGCGCTTTCTGCGGGCGTTGTGTTCAGTTTTGCCCTACACAAGCAATTACATTTAATGCTGAAATGCCTGTAGTGACGGGCGACCGGTCATTACATTACCTGTCCGGCAGGGTTTATTATCAGCCCTGTAACCGCTGTGGTCGACCGATTATACCCTTGCCAACAGCTAGCCTGATGCGCCTGTATAAAGACCGCTTACCGGAACAGATAGCAATTTTAAACGGGCTTTGTGAAAAATGCCGGTCGTGGAAAACCAGTGAACATATAAAAGACGGGGAAACGGGCAAAAACATGGCGGTGGGAAAATGAACTATGAAATAGAGAACCGGCTAAAGCAATTGCATAGTGGTGGTTTAGTGCAGAACTGCCCGGATGGACTCTGGATGGATTTGGGTGAAGCGACCATTTTAGTATTGGCAGAATTGATGAAAGATCTTGAAGCGCGACTGACAACGATATCTGCGATTTCTATTGAAAATAATGAGACGGAACTTATTTATCACTTTGCAGTCGGCGGCCAGGCTGTTAACGTAAAAACCAGGACACAGGCAAATGCTATCCCTTCGATTACAACGGTATTCAAGGCTGCGAACTGGATCGAACGCGAGAACCATGACTTCTTCGGGGTAAACTTTGTAGGCCATCCTAATCTGGTGCGTCTCCTTCGCCCACCTCAACTGGCAGAGGGATTTTTCCGTCAGCCGGGTGGGGCAGCAGGGGCAATTTTAAGAGGAGACAAAAATGCCATATAAAATTCCCATCGGGCCTTATCACCCGGCTCTGGATGAACCCTATAAACTGACAGTTTCCTGTAAAGGAGAGACGGTTCAAAGCCTGAATATCGAGATTGGTTTTGTACTGCGTTCGGTTGAACTCCTGGCACAGCAGCGAAATTACATTCAGGATATCGTATTAGTCGAGCATATTTGCGGCCTGTGTTCGAATATGCACGCGATAGCCTTCGCTATGGCAGCAGAAAAGATTGCCGGCATCCGGATTCCGGCCCGTGCTGAATATATAAGAACCATTATGGCCGAGTTAGAACGCTTGCATTCGCACCTGTTGTGGGCCGGAGTGGGTTCAATGGACATAGGTTTCAAGACAATGTTCATGGAAATTTACCACGTGCGAGAACGTGTGATGGACGTGCTGGAAGCCATCTCCGGTAATCGGGTACATTACGGTGTAATGTGTATCGGCGGTGTTTGCCGGGATATTACAGACCAAGAAAATATCCTTTCCGGAGTCCGAGAAATAAAACGTGTTCTGGAGAAAGATGTAGTTCCGATCTTTACGAAAGAGGCGACGATAAAAACCCGTACAGCCGGGATTGGAGTTCTATCCCGAGAAGACGCTCTAAACTATGGAGTCGTAGGCCCAACTGCGCGAGCATCGGGATTAGCAAATGATATCCGACAGGACTTCCCATCTATGGCGTATCAGGAACTTGGTTTTAAAATTGTTACACTTCCCGATGGCGATATTCGAGCCAGAATTATGGTTAGAGCCATGGAAATGCTGGAAAGCGTACGGTTGATCGAGTTGGCTTTGCAACAATTGCCGGAAACCCCTCTGCGTATCGAAGACCCCATGCCAAATATTCCGCCGGGGGAAGCTACCGTGCGAGTTGAAGCACCGCGCGGTGAGTTGTTTTATTATTTAAAATCTGACGGCAGTAACATTCCCAGTCGGGTGAAAATACGCACCCCCAGTTTTGTAAATATTCCAGCCATTGAGGCGATGGCAGTTGGACAACCGTTGGCTGATATGCCTTTAATTCAGGCTTCTGTTGATCCCTGCTGCTCCTGTACGGATCGGTAAACAATGTCCTGATTGGAGTAAAGTTCAAAATATGCGGTTACTCCGGTGCAGTACATTAATTGGAGGTTGATTAATATGGCAGGTAACTTATTTAGTTTAACCGATCATGACCGGGACCGATACACCCGTCAAATGATGATGTCCGGTTGGGGCAGCGAAGGCCAATTGAAACTGAAAAATTCAACGGTTTTCATCGCCGGTACCGGAGGCCTAGGAAATCCGGTAGCAACATATCTGACTGTTGCCGGAGTCGGGGAGATAACGATTTGCGACTTCGATAAAATCGAGGTTTCCAATTTAAACCGGCATATTCTCTATAATGATCGGAACATCGGCGACCTCAAAGTGATATCTGCCGCAAGGACATTACGGGAATTGAACCCATTTATCAGCATCTCAACCTCCGTCGATCAACTTAATGCGAAAAACATTGACAATATCATTGGAAAACCGGACGTGATTGTTGATTGTCTGGATAATTTTGAAACAAGATATTTACTTAACCATTATTCTGTTACTCAAAAAATTCCAGTAGTATATGCCGCGGTTCGGGGAATGGTCGGACAGGTGACTTTTCTGACTCCACCGGAAACACCTTGTCTGCAATGTATCTTTCCAGAAATTCCACCTAAAGAGATTACCCCTATTATAGGGGCTACTCCCGGCATCATTGGAAGCATTCAAGCAATGGAAGTTTTAAAATTCTTGACAGGAATAGGCACATTATTAAAAAACAGACTCCTTATTTTTGATGGAGAAGAGATGGCTTTCAATTCAATAACAATTCGACGAAAGCCTTCTTGTCTGGAATGTGGAAAATAAAACGCGATATATTTAGGTTTTCAAACGAGTGGCCGTTATAATAGCCCAAGAATAGTTAAGAAATTATAAAGTCAATTGTAAAATGGACTGCTCAGTTTTAAAGGGAGAGTAAAAAATGGAAGTGTTCTGTTTTCACTGCCTTTCTAAAAAGGAAATGAAAGAAGGCAAATGCATTACTAGTTCAGAATGCAAATTATTGGGTTGATTATTATCCATTCATCGTAACATTAAAATTTTAAATTGAAGGATGGAGACTATGGATGTTAGTAAATATACCGAAAAAGCTCAAGAGGCAATTTCTGTTGCCCAGAAACTGGCCGAGGAGAGAAATAATACTCAGCTCGAGACCGAGCACCTCCTCCTGGCTCTAGTCGATCAGAAAGATGGTGTCGTGCCGCAGATTCTGGAGAAACTGGGCGTGGACTATAACCAAGTGAAACGTCAATTGGAGAACGAACTGGAAAAACTGGCTAAAGCTTCCGGGCCGACTCAGGTTTACCTCTCACCGCGCCTCAAACAAGTGTTAGATGCCGCGGAAAAAGAATCGCGCAATTTCAAAGATGAGTACGTTAGCACTGAGCACATGCTGATTGCCATTGTCGATCAGGATACCGGCGCTGCAGGGCGGATACTTAAAGGGAGCGGCATTACCAGAGACCGCATCTACCAGGTATTAGCATCCATACGCGGTAATCAGCGTGTTACGGACCCGAATCCGGAGGGTAAATACCAGGCGCTGGAGAAATACGGGCGTGATCTGACTGAGGTTGCCCGCCTCGGAAAACTCGACCCCGTGATCGGGCGGGATGAGGAAATACGCCGTGTCATCCAAGTTCTTTCCCGTCGTACCAAGAACAATCCGGTGCTCATCGGTGAACCTGGTGTAGGCAAGACAGCGATAGCGGAAGGACTGGCACAACGTATTATCCGCGGCGATGTGCCTGAGGGGTTGAAGAATAAGCGGTTGGTGGCGCTGGACCTGGGCGCTTTGGTAGCCGGTGCAAAGTACCGGGGAGAGTTTGAAGAACGCCTGAAGGCAGTATTAAAGGAAGTCCAGCAGTCTCAGGGTGAAGTAATCCTGTTCATCGATGAGCTTCACACCGTAGTTGGGGCCGGTGCTGCGGAAGGTGCTATGGACGCCTCCAATATGTTAAAACCGATGCTGGCACGCGGGGAGTTACACTGCATCGGCGCTACCACGTTGAACGAGTACCACAAGTACATTGAGAAGGACGCTGCCCTTGAACGGCGTTTTCAGCCGGTAATGGTTAATGAGCCGTCGGTTGAGGATACCATCTCTATCCTTCGCGGACTTCGCGAACGCTACGAGGTCCATCATGGCGTACGTATAAAAGACACTGCATTGGTAGCAGCCGCAGTACTTTCAAATCGTTACATCAGCGACCGATTTTTACCGGATAAGGCTATTGACCTTGTAGACGAGGCAGCGGCGAAGTTGCGCACCGAGATTGACAGCGTCCCGACGGAGCTGGATGAGGTGGAACGGCGCGTTATGCAGCTCGAGATAGAGCAGGAAGCTCTCAAGAAAGAAAAAGATGCTGCTTCCAAAAAACGGCTAACAACTATGGAAAAAGAGCTTGCCGATCTAAAAGAAAAAGGATTGAGACTCCGGGCTCAGTGGCAACATGAAAAGGACACTATACAGGAATTACAAAAATTGAAGGCGAAAAGGGAGCAAATCCTCCATGATATAGAAAGAGCGGAGGACATGGGTAATCTGGAGAAGGCGGCGCAGCTTAAATACGTTACTCTTGTCGAATTGGAAAAACAGGTAAAAGAAAAAGAAGATAGGTTTGCGGCCAAAAAAGAAACGCAATTGCTTAAAGATGAGGTGGATGAAGAGGACATTGCCGAAGTGGTTAGCCGATGGACACATGTCCCTGTAAGCCGGCTGATGGAGGGCGAAATTCAGAAGCTGCTGCAAATGGAAGAGCGGCTGCATATGAGGGTTGTCGGTCAGGATGACGCTATACAAGCGGTAGCCAATTCCATCCGCCGTGCCAGAGCCGGGCTCCAGGATCCCAATCATCCTTTGGGCAGCTTTATCTTTCTTGGACCTACGGGCGTGGGTAAGACAGAGCTGGCCCGTACTTTAGCTGAATTCCTCTTTGATGATGAACGGGCGATGGTTCGGGTCGATATGTCCGAATATATGGAGAAACATACGGTGTCGCGCCTGATTGGGGCTCCGCCGGGTTATGTTGGTTATGAAGAAGGCGGCCAACTGACCGAAGCGGTACGGCGCAGACCTTATACCGTAGTGCTGCTCGACGAAATAGAGAAAGCTCATCCCGATGTCTTTAACATTTTGTTGCAAATACTTGATGATGGGCGCCTTACCGACGGTCACGGCCGCACGGTTGACTTCAAGAATACCGTACTTATCATGACGAGTAACATAGGCAGCCAGTCCATTGCCGATCTGGGGCCGGGTAAGGAAGAAGAAATCAAGAACAGAGTGATGGAAGCACTGAAAGCACAGTTCCGTCCGGAGTTTCTCAATCGGGTGGATGAGGTAATAATCTTCCACCAACTCGGCCGAGAGCATATCAAGCGGGTTGTGGATTTACAGTTTGACCTGCTTAAAAAACGGCTGGCTGATCGGCACATCGAGATCAAGCTAACCGAGAAAGCGAAGGAACTATTAGTGAAAGAAGGTTATGACCCGGCATATGGGGCGCGTCCGCTAAAGCGAACTATCCAGCGTCTGGTACTTGACCCACTGGCTGTTAAAGTACTCAAAGGGGAGTTCAAAGATGGCAATACCGTTGTTGTTGATGCCAAAGCAGACGATATTATTTTTACTAAAAAGGAAATAACAGCGCCGACCGGTTGAGGTAATGGAGTAAACGCCGATGAAATCTGAACAAAATATAATTTTAGATGTGCTTAAAACCGCTATCGAAAAGGAGAAGGATGACAAAGAATGCTATTTGAATGCAGTCCTGAAAAGCGGCAATGAGGCGAGCAGAAAACTACTTCAGTCACTAGCCCTGGAAGAGGACACCCACCGACAGAAGTTAGAGGAGATTTACCTGGCGATTCAAAAAAAGATGGCGTGGCCGGCTGTTTACTTCCCACCGGATAAGAGTAAAACGCTGATGGATTTGTTGACCGGAGTTTGTGAAACGACCGGTGTAAATGTAAAGACCAGCAGCATTGAATTGGGTATCATAAACGCTGCGATCAAAAAGGAAAAAGAAAGTTATGATTTCTATAAAAGCCAAAGCCAAAATGCCACCGATAAAGCCGAGCGTAATTTTTACGAAGCCATCGCTGACGAGGAAAGAGAGCATGAATTAATTCTGGTGCATTACAATGAATACCTTACGGATCCGGTTGATTGGTTTACAAGAGTGGAGCATCATTCCCTGGACGGTTGAACAGAAAATCATCAGGTTATACACAAATTTAGTTCCCAATTAAGAGGAGTATAAAAGAGATGAATTTGCTAGAATCTGGCAAAGAGCAGGAAATTAACGATTTAGTCAACAAATTGGGCAATAGCGACGGATTTATTCGTGAAAAAGCCCGCTTAACTCTAACTGATATAGGTAAGAAGGCTGTCCCTTCATTAATTACAGCAATGGAATCCAAGCAGCAACAGGTTCGTTGGGAAGCCGCCAAGACACTCGTCATTATTGCTGACCCTCTTGCCATTCCCGCTCTTATTAAAGGCCTGAAAGATGAGATTTTTGATATCCGATGGCTTGCCGCTGAGGCACTTATTGCCATAGGTATCGAGAGCATTGCGCCATTACTCCAAGCACTGGTTAACCAGACTGATGAATCATTTCTGCAGGAAGGGGCACATCACGTTATTGCCTATATAATACATAGTAATTCTAAGGCAAGCGAAGTAAATGAAATACTAAAGCCTGTGGAAATTGCATTGGGTGGTATTACCTCGAGAGTTACTGCACCAGCTGTAGCTAAAGCTGCTTTGACTAAATTGGAAAAGATGAAATAAGCACATTGAAATTAAAAATCATCTTATGTTCTTTGTATTAATTCAGCAAGAGCATTGAATAACCCCATCGGCTTAATAAGACGTCAGAAAAAATGCAGATTCAGTTTGAAACACCAAGGTCTCTGTTTATCTGATTATTCTGCGCTGGTTTGTTCGAACTCTGCGAATCCATGTAAGCAGCGACGATATCGCTTGTGGTAATGATGCCAACCAGTTTTTTCGGGTTTTTATCTTCGACCACCGGCAATCTGCCGATGTTACGCTGGCGCATGTAATTCATGGCATAGTCCAGCGGGTCTTCGGCATGAATAACGGCCAGGTCGGTGGACATGATATCTTTGACCCTGGTTAAAGGCCACTGTTCTCGCGGAGTTTTCATGATATCAATGTTGGCGACGATACCAGCGAGATTACCCTTATTATCGATTATCGGAATGCCTTTGATGCCGTTAATCTGCATCATTCCAGCTGCATCCGCGACTGTCGAGTCGGGAGATAGCGTCAGGACTTTGGTCCGCATCGCTTCTTTCACCAGCATCCGGTTCAGCAGGGGGTAGGCATATTTGCTGCGGTGCGCCGGCGATTCGGCCGGCGAAAGAACCTGGCTCTTGTACATCGTGTTGTTGCCGATGATGACATAGGCCAGGCCGACGGCAATCATGGCCGGGGCCAGCAGCTGGTAGCTGCCGGTGATTTCGGCAATCATCACCATCACCGCCAAAGGCACATGGCCGACGGCGCCTAAAAATGCCATCATGCCGACGATGACGAAAGAGGCTAAAGACGGCATGTGCGGTATATTGCGCATCAATCCCCAGAGGACCGCGCCCAGTAACCCGCCGATGACGATGCCGGGGGCAAAAACGCCGCCGGAGCCGCCGGATTCGACGGTTAATGAAGTGGCCAGAATTTTAGCGAAAACCAGCACGGCCAGCAGCGCCAGCCCGATACCGATGGCACCCGGCGTCATGGCCAGCTGCGTCCAGCCGTAACCCACGCCGAGCACCTGCGGCAGCCAGAGGGCGATAATTCCGGTTAATAATCCGCCTACAGCCGGTTTCAGGATGCGGGGAAAGCGCCATTTGTGGAAAATATCTTTGACGAAGGTGAAAGTCCGGGTGGTGAGAATGCCGAGCAGGCCGCAGCCGATGCCAAGTACAGCATAATACACCAGACTGACAGGGTCGCTGAAGGAAATATTCAGCCCGGTGCCGAAAATAGGGGTAAATCCCTGGACAGAAGCATAGACCACATAGGCAATCATCGAGGAAATAAATGCCGGTATCAGGACTTCGCTTTCCATGCCCTGTAAGTACAATATTTCTGCCGCCAGGATGCCGCCGCCGAGCGGCGCTTTGAAGATGGCGGCAATACCGGCACCCATACCGGCGGCGACGGCGATGCGTCGGTCTTCCACGGAAAGACGCGCGATCTGGGCAATAAAAGAGCCGAAACCGGCGCCCATCTGTGAAGCCGGGCCTTCCGGACCGGCGCTGCCGCCGGTGCCGATAGTAATCGTCGAGGCGACAAATTTCACGTAGGGGATGCGCCAGCGGATATTTCCGTTCTTATTGTGGAAAGCATCGATGGCGGAATCGGTGCCGTGGCCTTCAGCCTCCGGCGCCAGTTTATAAACAACAAAACCGGCCAGTAGTCCGCCCACCGCAGTAATCAGCGGAATGGCCCAGCGGTACGTAATTGCGGAGATGATATCCTGCCCTTCGCCCAGCGGCTGTGGGGGTTTAAAGCCGGCGATGTCACCTAATGTCCAGCCGGTAACTAACTCGATACAGCGGTGGAAGGCGATTGCGGCTAGACCGGCCCCGACGCCGATAATGGCGCCTAATACCAGCCATTTCAGCAGGTAGTTGACATCGATGCGCCCTTCGGGTGCAGGATGACTCAGGTTATGCCAGAACGACTTCAGACCGGATACCCATATCCGTTCCCGGTCGCGGATTTGTTTCACCATTATCCTATTATTCTAACACCCTGTCTGGTTTTTACATAAAAATTATTCCGCTGTTATATGGAATCTTGCTATGTTGGTTTATGTTTAATTCCAACTTTTTGTATGTTTATTCTGATCTTTAATTTTGTTCCCATATTTTGAAATGATGCGGATCGGCCATGTAAATAACGGCATCACTGTTCCGTTGTAGAGTTGTTGTGTTATTTATTTGTTATTTTCTTCCGGTCAGGTACCAGCGTGCATAATGGTAAGTATGCTGGAAAACCCCTTTGTTTCATCTGGGTTTGATTTCAAACGTATCTCTTTGCGCAATACTCCACACCGGAGAAACCATCGGGTTCATGTTGCTTCACCTTGAAAAAATCCTACGGCACGCCAATCTGATAATTATTTACTGTACCAGTTTTCTCATTTTTACTATCGCATTATGGTCGGCCAGCACGTAAATCTGGTCGCCGGTTTCCAGAGCAAAATCCTTGTCTTTATTGGGGAATGATTCCCCGCCGCGGTTTATCAGCAGCAGCGGCGCGACCTGTTCGATGGCCCTGTTATTCAATCCTTCTTTAGTGATGGTAAATTCCGCGATGTTTTTCCCGCCAAACCGACCCGGTAAAAATGCCCCTACGATTTCGTTTGAAGAAGTCGCGGTCGCCAGAATGTTCCCGATGATGTCGGAAGGCGCGATGACCACGTCCGCATTGGCCGCTTTAGCGCCTTCCCGCAGTTCCCGTTCGTTAATAATCGTTATCGTTCTTATTTTGGGATTCAGTTGCTTCGCCACCATAATGCTCAGCATATTATCGCCGTCGTCGTCATAAGTCGCCACCAATGACCCGGCGCGTTCAATGCCGACTTTTTTCAGGGCGTCATAAACCAGGTTTATCGGCGAAGACATCGCCGTAATCCCGTTGTTCCGGGCGATTTCCACTTGTTCCTCATCCTTCGCCACCACCACGTATTCCATGCCCATGTCTTTGAGTTTTTCCGCCACATATTTTCCCAGGAAACTGTATCCCATTACAATGACATGATTGCTCATCGTGCTGACCCGCACTCCATCTACACGGCTCATAAAAAACTCCTTTTGGGTTACTGTCGAAATCAGGGTTTGCAGTAATGATGCGGCCGAACCGACGCTGGCGACAATGATGATAATCAACAGGATTTTTTCCGGGTTGGCCATCGTGACGATATTCGGGGAATACAGGCCGATGGTAGTTACCGTCGAGACTGAACCCAGCAGCGCAGTTAGCCAGTCCAGGCTCTGAAAATGGTGAAATACCGCCGCGCCGACGAAAAACATCAGCGCGATGATTAATAACTGCACCCAGACCCGTTTCAATAAAACGTACGGTCCGGATGCCACCAACAGGATGATTCTTTCCAGCGCCCGGAATATTTTTCTCATAGTGTGTTACATCAACATAAACATACCGATGTCTATATCATATCATCGTTATGTAATCAATGTGAGGTAATGCTAGAATAATAGCATAATGGTGAAACAAATCCGCGACCGGGAACGGAAATGGGTATCTGGCCTGAAGTCGTTCCGGCATAACCTGAGTCATCCTGCACCCGAAGGGCGCATCAATGTCAACTACCTGTTGAAATGGCTGGTATTAGGCGCTATTA
>Ga0224522_1000307_pt1 | contig 18774 bp, 17 predicted proteins | sample CFST25metaG_FD_182733 | JGI IMG/M metagenome (GOLD analysis project Ga0224522, IMG submission 182733) | Peat soil microbial communities from Stordalen Mire, Sweden - C.F.S.T25 | ecosystem: Environmental > Terrestrial > Soil > Wetlands > Peat | place: Sweden: Norrbotten County, Stordalen Mire...
ATTTAAGTCAATTAGTACCCCCAAAATTAGTTAATACTTTAACTGATTTATTAGAAATTGATCCTGAAAAAAAGTTGAATGTTATAAAAAAAGAAGAACGAAAAGTTTTAGTCCATTTTTTGAAAGAACTTAGCTTAGAAGTTTTGAATGTGGCCGGATTTGATTGCGCCATGATTACGGCGGGGGGAGTCGATTTAAAAGAAGTCGATGCCAAAACAATGCGTTCAAAAATAATTGAAAATTTGTATTTAGCGGGTGAAGTTTTAGATTTAAATGGTCCGACCGGTGGTTATAATCTTCAGCTTTGTTGGACAACTGGTTATTCAGCTGGGGAGAATGCTTCTTTGTAAATTTGATTTTATTTTAATAATGCGTTAAGATAACTATTATTTATTAAACATTTATATGGCCAAAAGACTTACTGGAGTTGGAAAAAGTAAACCATCACACTCTCATAAAACTAAAAAAAGACTTGAAATCAAGCGCGTTATGCTTGAAACGAAAGCTGCTAAAAAGAAATCTAAAAAATAAATTTGTGAAGATATTTAAAAATACAGCTTATATTAGCTGTATTTTTTTAATGGATAAAATATGATAAACTAAAATAGTATATGAACGATATCTATAAAAATTTGAAAATAGCCGTTGTCCATGATCATTTGGCTTGGAAGGGCGGGGGAGAAAGAACCGCTCTTTTGACAGCTTTATATTTGGATGCCGATTTTATTACGGTTTATGCGAATCCTGATACTTTTCCTGAATATCAAGAAAAACTAGGCAATCGTCTAAAAGTATTAACAACTTCTGTTCTTGATAAAGAAATAATTCGTTTTTTTTGGATAAGACATGTCTTTTTTAAAAATCGTGCCTTGTTTAAAAAGTATGACATTATTATTGCTTCTGGTCATTCAGCCACTGAAGCAGTTTCTAAATATAGTAACCCAACGTCTTCACGTATTTTATACTGTCATAATCCTCCTCGTCGAATTTATGATTTATTTAAAGTTAGTCGGGCGCGTTATAAATGGTTTTTACGTCCCGGTTATACGTTATTCACAAAATATTGGGACTATGTTTACAAAAAAGCTTTGCATGGTTTTGATTATATTGTCACAAATTCAGAGCATATTAAAAACGCTTTAAGCTATTATACAAAATTTGTTGCGAATGAAGTTATTTGGCCACCGATTTTAATTGATAAATTTTTATGGCTGGAACAGGGTGATTATTTTTTATCTTGGGCTAGAGTTGATGAGGTTAAAAGAGTTGAACTTATTGTTGAGGCTTTCACTAAAATGCCTGATAAGAAGCTAGTTGTTGCGTCTGATGGTTCAAAAATGTCTTTAGTTAAAGAAATTGCTAAAGGTCATGACAATATAAAAATTATTGGTTGGCAGAGCGATGAGGCTTTAAAAGAATTAGTTGGCAAGGCTTTAGCAGTTATTTATATTCCTGTTAATGAAGATGCTGGCATGACCCATCTAGAGGCTAATTCAGCCGGTAAACCGGTCATTGGGGTTGACGAAGGCGGATTAAAAGAAAGCATTATTGAAGGCGTCACTGGTTTTAAAATTAAAGCTAATCCAACGATTGATGATTTAATTACGGCGGTTAAAAAAATAACTCCAGAATGGTGTTTGGAAAGAAAACAAGATTGCATCGATCAGGCTAAAAAATATAGCGCTGATATTTTTGCCGAAAAAATAAAAGATGTCATAAAGCGCAACAATCCTAATTTGCCGATAATCGGAGTTGATGCTTCGCGCTGGGAAGATCCGCGTTATCCAGGCGAAGAAAAAAGAACCGGAGTCGAAGTTTATTGTCGAGATGTAATTAAAAATTTAGTAGAGATTATTGATTTAGAAAAATTTCGCTTGCGTTTGTATGCGCCAGTAATTATTAAAGAATTTTCAACGACGATTCAAAAAATAATTCCTGGAAAAAAATTTTGGACGATTTTTTATTTGGCTCGAGAGTTAAAAAGAAGAGCGATTGATTATTTTTTTACGCCTGGTTATTTTATTCCTGCTCATGCCCCGAAAAATAGTACAGCAGTTATTCATGATGTGAAATTTAAATCTGATCCTAAAAAATATTCTTTCAAAGAAAAAATTCGCCAAGCTTTTGCCACGAATAAAAATATTAAAAGAGCAGAAAAAATTATTACTGTTTCTCAGGAATCAAAAAAAGGAATTTTAAAATATTACCATCAAAAAGACTTTAAAGTAAAAGTTATTCCAATTGGTTATGATCGCTGGATTAACGGTCAGGAAAATTCTGAAAGAAAAAAGACTATCCTTTTTGTCGGCCGTTTAGAGAAGAAAAAATCTATTAATGTTTTAATTGATGCTTTTGCTATTTTTTCAAAAACAAATCCAGATTGGGAGTTGTTATTGGCCGGTAAAGAAGGTTTTGGGGCTGATAAATTTTTTGAATTAGCTAAAGAAAAAAAACTCGGCGATAAAATAAAATTTTTGGGCTATATTGATGACGCGACAAAAAAGAAATTATTTCTTGAGGCTGGATTATTTGTTCATCCTGGCTCAAGCGAAGGTTCTGCTATTCCTTTATTTGAAGCCTGGGATGCTTGCGTTCCAGCCATTGTTTCTGACGCTAATATTATGAAAGAGGTTAGTAATGAGGGAGCTTTATTATTTAAGGTTGAAGACTATGAAGATTTAGCTCTTAAAATAACTAGTTTGATTAGCGATCAAACTTTAAGAAATATTTTAATAAAAAAGGGCTTAGATAATCTTAGAAAATCTAGCCTAAAAAATATGGCCGAAGAAGTTTTAAAAGTTATTATTAGTAAGTAATTTTAAAATTATCCTTTGGCAATCACTAATCCCCAAACTTTTTTGGCGCCATTATTTTTTAAAATTCTGGCCGCTTCATCTAAAGTTGCGCCCGTAGTTGCCACATCGTCAACTAATAAAATATTTTTTCCTGATAAATTTTCTAGAGTCCAAGTAAAACAATTTTTGTTATTTTGCAATCTCTCTTTTTCATTAAGCTTAGCCTGAGGCTTATTAGCTTTTATTTTTATTAAGCCATCGCTTAGCTTTAAATTAAGTTTAATAGCTATTTGCACCGCTATTATTTCTGCTTGATTAAATCCACGCCAATTATAGCGTTTTTTATGAAGGGGGAGAGGAATGATTAGACAATTTTTAAAATTAAAATCATTTGGAGAAATATTGGCCATAATTTTTTTTAAAAAAACAACGGCCAAATCTCCTAAAATTTCACCAAGATTTTTTATAAAATTATATTTTAAGCTTTTTATTAAAAGAGATATTTTTTTATCATCGTAATCACTGATAATAAAAATGCCGTCCAAAAAATGATTGACGGCACAACCTTGGCAAGTTTTTCCAATTAAATTTATTTGTCGACAAAAAAGACAATAGGCAATTTCGTTAATTGGAATTTTTAATTTACAGGCTTCGCAAAGCCAAACGTCTTCTTTACCGCAACCAAGGCATTCGATTGGAAAAATAAAATTTAGCAACCCCTCCTTAATGCTCATGGCTATTTTAAGGTTACTTTATGCAATTTACTATCATTAGCATCAGTAAAATAAAGGCTTGTTCCATCTGGACTAACGCTTAAATTACTCATGTTATAACTGCCATTAGGAACCGCTACTAATTCTTTATTGCCAGTAGCGACATTTATTTTATATAAATCATCTTTGCTGTTTTGGGCCATTTCTGGAATTAATCCAGACCCAGTATCTAAAGATTCTGGAACTCCGCAATAAACAGTCTCATTACTGGTAAAAGTACATTTTGATGCCCAAGTGTTTATGTTTAAGGAGGTGCGTCCAGTGCCGATATTATCTCCCTGAGCATTAACAATCCATAAACTTGGTTTATAGTCGCTAGTTGATGAATAAACGCTATAAAGAAGCTTGTCGCCACTGGTTGACCAGGTTGATTGAAATCCTCGACCTTCAATAATTGTTGATTTAAAATTCTCGTCGTTTAAACCAACAAAATATACTTCTTGACGATCAGCATCAACGCCTTCAACGTCCATGGCAATTATTTCGTTATTAGGAGACCAGGATGGATAGATGTTGTTGCCATTATCACCAATAGTGTCGATTATTTTTTGAGAAGAACCATCGCTAGAAGAAATTGCCAGATAGCGAGTTTCAGTGTCTATACCCATGCTTTTCATAACTAAAGTTTGGCCATCGGGAGAGAAATTAAAATCTTCCCAGTGCTTAGGTAGTGTTGTTTGTTTTTTAGATGTAAAATCGTAAACAATTTTACTTCCATCAGGGTATTCGATAACGGCCTTATCACTAGTTGGCGACCAAACTATATTTTGAACATCATGGAAAACTTTATCAGAGAGGGCAGTTATCTGATTATTTTTATCTATGCGATAAAATTTTCCATCGGTTTTATTATAATATTCAACTGAACCATTACTGGTCATGCTTGGGTTTAATGTTTCAGAAGTTATTGTGTCCACTTTAGTTAATCCGCCGTTAGCAGTCGGAGAGGCTTGTTGGCCATTAGAATTAGCGGTTGATCCGGTTGACGGAATATTTCCACCAGTTTCTCCATTAATTACTTGTCCCTGTCCATTATTAGCTGTTGGCAATTGGCCGTTAGTGGTTGTGGCGGTTGAGTTAGCGCCTTGGTTTGTGGTAGTTGTTTCTCCAGACTTAAAAAATAGTAAAAATATTAAATAACCAATCGCCGCTATTAGTAAGAGAAAAACAATGATTAAAAAAACTTTTTTATATTTCGTAAAAATATTCATATTTTTTATATTTGGCGAAGTAATTAATAAAATTTTAAAATTCTCTGGAAGTGTGTTATTATTTATGTTATAATCTTATTATATAATACAATAGAGAGTTATTCAAATTATTATGTCTTTATTTTCAACTAAAAATAATTATCTAGGAATAGATATTGGCAGTTCCTCAATTAAAATGGTTGAACTTGGTAGAAAAAATGGCAAGATTGAGTTGATAACTTATGGCTATAGTGAGAATTCTAAAGATTTGGCGATTGATAATTGGATGAAAGATACTGATAATATTGTTAAAGTAATTAATAATATTTATAAAAAAATGGAAGCGACTACTGAGAAAGCAGTTGCAACCTTGCCAGCTTTTGCTGTTTTTTCTTCAATCATAAACTTGCGAGATGTTGATAAAAAAGGTTTGGCTGCGGCGGTAGAATGGGAGGCAAAAAAATTAATCCCACTTCCTTTAGAAGAAATGATTTTAGATTGGCAAACTATTAGTGTTGAAAAAGATGGTGATCGGAGCAATATTAAAGTTTTTTTAACTGGCTCTCCAAAAAAATTAGTAAAAAGATATGTTGATATTTTTAGAAAGACTGATGTTGTTTTGACTAGTTTAGAAACAGAAACCTTTTCTTTGGTCAGGGCTCTTTTGGGTGAAGATAAGTCAACAGTCATGATTATAGAAATTGGATTTGTTAATACGGTTATCTCAATTATAAAAGAAGGGGTTCCGATTTTGTCTAGAAGTTTAGATTTAGGCGGAAAACCGATTACAAAAATAATTGCCGACAATTTAAATGTTGGCCTTTATCGGGCTGAGCAATTTAAGCGCGATATGGGAGTAGCTGTTTCTGATTCTAATGGCGGAGTTATTCCAAAAACAATTATGGGATCGATAAACGCTATTGTTGATGAAGCTCAATATTTACTAGGACTATTTCAGAATAAAAACAACGAAAAAGTTGAAAAGATTATTCTTTCTGGCGGTTCGGCCCTCTTACCAAATTTAGTCGGATATTTTTCTCAAAAATTAAACATGAATGTTATTATCGGTGATCCTTGGGCTAGAGTTTCTTATGCCCCAGAATTAAAAACGATTTTAAATGAAATTGGACCTGGTTTTTCTGTGGCCATTGGTTCAGCAATGAAAGATATTTAATCTATGGCTTTTGACTTAAACAATTTAGGAGATTTAGACTTAGAAGAAGATAAGAATAATACAAGCGAGACCGATATTCCCGCTCTCGTTGATATTGAAAAAGATGGAATAACAAAAGAGGAGAAGACGCCAAAAGAGAATATTAAGGCTGATTTTATAAATGAGCCAAAAAGTCAAACTTCTACTGGTTTTTTGAAAGAATTATTTGGTAATCGAAAGGCTAAAGCCATAAAAGAATTTAAAAGTGATAATCTAGAAGTTAATTTAGTAAAAGATCAAATAGTAAGATATTTTGATTGGCAGAAAGGAATGTTTCTTTTTTTAATTTGGATGTTTATTTCTTTGGTGATTATTAGTTTGTGCTATTGGGGTATTTTTTGGTGGAAGACTAATAATCTTTCAGTTGAAAATGGTCAATATACAGATAGATATATTAAATTGACTCGAGATATAAAGACCGCCAACAATCAGGTTCCGGAAATTTTTTATTTTCAGAAAAAATTAAGCATGGATAAATTTTTATTAGATCGCCATATTTATTGGACTAATTTCTTTGATTTTTTGGAAAACAATACGTTGTCTAATATTTATTTTTCAGGTTTCAGCGGCAGTGTTGCTGGTGATTATACTTTATTAGCCACTACTAATAATATTGATGCTGTTAATGCTCAAGTCCAAAAACTTTTAGCTAATAAGCCGATTGTTAAAAATGTACAGGTGTCTTCAACTTCTGTTTCAGAAGAAAACAATAAAAAGACGGTATCTTTTTCAATGAGTTTTTCTCTTGATCGTAAGATTTTTTTAAAATAACTAGATTGACATGAACGAAAATAACGTATCAGAAAAAGATAATAGCCCAACTAGAAAAATGATAGAAAAAAGGGTTAATAAATTTTTAAATGACTATTTCAAATGGTTTATATTTTTTGAAGTGGCCGTTATTTTAATTTTTGGATATTTCTTACTTTTAAAGCCTAAATATGATCAAATTTCTCTCGTTACTGATGCAATCTCAAAACAAGAGCAACTCGATTATAGTAAAAAAGACTTGGAATTAAAAGATTTAAATAGTCTTATTGCTAGTTATAAGACTATTGATCAACGATCTAAGGATAGAATATACGCTATCGCTCCAGTTAAGAAAAATGAAGAAGAGCTTTTTTCGGAAATGAATTATATTGTTACTAAAAACGGTTTAATTTTGCGAGATATTAGTTGGGCAAAAGGTTCAAAATTAAATAATGAAGGCAATGATTCCGGTACTGATTATTTAGCTAGTGGAGACTTAGAGCAGGTCACTGTTAATTTAAACGTTGTCGGCGCTAATTACGAATCTTTTAAAAATTTTCTTTCGGCCTTAGAAAATAATTTACATTTAATGGATGTAGAAAATGTTAGTTTTGATCCAGGTAGTGGTGGAATAACATTAGTGATAAGCACTTATTATTCAAAAGAATAAAATAGCTTAATTATGATTTTAATTTCAAGAAAAAACCAGACTATTTTTTATGCCATAATTATTGTTTTTGGCATTTTCTTTTTTTATTTTTTTTACAAGCAAGCATCCTTTTCTCTGGATAGCATTTCTAATGTTGATTTGTCTAATATTGATACTGGAACGGTAAACTTAAGCGGAGACAATGGACAAATAAATTTGGGAATATTAAAGACTGATAAATTCAGTAATTTAAGATCTGATAGTTTGCCGGCCACTCATTTTCTTGAGGGCAAAAGAAATCCTTTTCAGCCTTAATCTTTATATTCTTAAATAACTTTAAATATGGCGGAAGAGATGGTTAATAATAATTTTTTAGAATTTTTAGGAAAAAAGAATATTATTTCCTCGGATAAATTAGAGGAAATAAAAAAGATGGCTCTTTCCACTGAAAAAGCGATTGATGATTTTTTGATTGGGCAAAAGATTTTAAACATTGAGAAAATAACGGAGCTTAAGGCGGAAATGACTGGGCTGATCTATAAAGATATAACGACTATGAAGGCCGATGAAAAGGCGCTTGGCGTTTTTTCTTTTGAGGTCGCTAAAAATTATAAAATCGTTTGTTTCCAAAAAGATGGTGACAAGATAAGCGTTGGCCTAACTGATCCTTATGATTCTAAGGCGATTGAAGCCGTGAATTTTTCAGCCAAAGAACAGGATTTAAAGGTTGAGTATTTTTTAGTTTCCGAGGATGGTTTAAATAATATTTATAATCAATATCAGAATTTACAAAAAGAAATTTCTACGGCTCTAGAATCAAAAGCTGAAGAAGAGGCCGGGGAAGAAGAGGAGCCTATTGGCGAGAACGAAGGTGAGGAAGAATTGGTCGAAGAAAATGTTTCTAGCGCGCCGGTTGCTAAAATAGTCTCTGTTATTATTAGACATGCGGTTGAAGAAAAGGCTTCAGATATTCATATCGAACCGATGCAAAAAAATACTCGAATTCGTTATCGAATTGATGGTTTATTACGGACGTCTTTAATTTTGCCAAAAAGTATCCATTCCGCGGTTGTTGGCAGAATTAAAGTTTTGGCTAAATTAAAATTAGATGAAACCAGAATTCCTCAAGATGGACGCATTAGACTTCTAGTTAATAAAAAAGAAATTGATTTTCGTATTTCTGTCATGCCGCTTATGGGCGAAGAAAAAGTGGTAATGAGAATTTTGGATTTAGGAAAAGGAATTCCGACTTTACCTGATTTAGGCTATGATCATCGTGCTCTCCAGGTTATTAAAGAAAATATTAAAAAAACTTTTGGACTCTTGTTGATTACTGGACCAACTGGTAGTGGAAAATCAACTACCTTGGCGGCAGTTTTGGAAATGCTAAATAAGGATGAGGTGAATATCATTACATTGGAAGATCCGGTTGAATATTATGTTAAGGGCGTAAATCAATCACAAATTAAACCGGCAATTGGTTATTCTTTCGCAACTGGCTTAAGATCTATTTTGCGTCAAGATCCTGATGTCATTATGGTCGGAGAAATTCGTGATAATGAAACAGCTGAATTATGCATTCATGCTGGTTTGACTGGCCATTTTGTGCTCTCAACTTTGCATACTAATAATGCAATTGATGTTATTCCACGTCTTTTAGATATGAAAGTCGAACCATTTTTATTGGGCTCAACTCTTAATACTTTAGTTGCTCAAAGATTGGCGCGAAGAATTTGTCCTAATTGCAAGAAAAAGGTTTCTATTGCGGCTGATGAAGTGCAAAAGATAAAGGACATGTTAAAAGATGTTCCAGAGCATGTTTTAAAAGAAAGAGTTCCAGGACTAAATTCTCTTAGTGATATCACTGATTCTATTTTTTCTGTCGGGGCTGGCTGTTCCCATTGTAAAAATACTGGCTATTCTGGACGGGTAGCCGTGGTTGAAGTTATTGATGTTAATAAGGATCTCCAAAATATCATCATGGATTCAAGCCGTATTTTGAGAGAAGAGGATGTTAGAAAAACCCAAGAATTTATAACCATGGAACAAGACGGTTTAATTAAAGCTATCCAAGGAATTACTACTCTGCAAGAAGTTTTCCGTGTAATACAGGATTAATTTTATGAATGAAGTTAAAAAAAAATTACTGCTTCTAGAAGATGATCCTCATTTAATTTCGGTTTATAGCTATCAGCTAACCGGGGATGGTTTTAATGTTTTAACAGCTGATGACGAAGACGAGGGCCTAGAGTTGGCTTTAAAAGAGAAACCCGATATAATTATCCTAGATATTAGTTTGCCAAAAAATGAAGATTTCGGATTTATAAAAGAAGTGAAAAATAATTCAGAAATTGCTAATACCCCCATAGTAATTTTAACTGATCTTTATAGCGAAGAGGACATTAAAAATGGGTTGGCTTACGGCGCTTGTGATTATTTAGTTAGGGATAGAATTTCTTTCTCCGAAGTTATTGAAAAAATAAAGAAAATTTTAGAAAAATAAATTATTAATTTTTAAATTTAAAATCATGGATTCGCCGTTGGAATTTTTTAAAAGACTGCTTCTGGATATGGCTAAAAAAAATGTTTCCAATCTCCATCTTTCTGTTGGTAGCGCTCCTTTGTTTAGAAATTATGGTCGCTTTGTTTCCGCTTATGAAAATGAAATTTTAAAAAAAGAAGATATTGAAAAGATTATTAATTCTTTTCTTTCTCCAGAAGAATTGAAACAGTTAGAAAAAAATAAAGAAATTCTTTTGGTTAAGGATTTTGGTGAAAATTTTCGTTTCAAAATAAGTGTTTTTTATCAAAAGGGTAGTCCAGCCGTTTCTTTTAATTATATTTCAGAAAACATTTTAGATTTAGACAGTCTTGGTTTTTCTGGAAATTTTAAGAAAAATTTAACTAATGCCCATGGACTTTTAATTGTAGCTGGACCGACTGGCGCTGGAAAAACTTCTACCGTTTCTAGCATTATTAAAAAAATAAATTTAGAAAATAAGAAATATATTATTACTCTTGAGGATCCGATTGAAAAGATTTTCGTTAATAAAAGAAGCTTAATTGATCAGCGTCAATTAGGGCGAGATGCGATTTCACTGATTGATGGCTTAAAACATTGTTTAGAAGAAGATGTTGACGTTGTTTATTTAGATGAAATGAAAGACGGATTAGAATTAGTTTTGCCTTATATTTTAGAATTAGCTTCTGGAAATTGTTTGGTGATATTAGAGATGAATGCTGAAAATTGTACTTGGGCTTTGGAAAAAATTCTTAACGTTAGCTGTCAAAATTTATCAAGAGAGTCAATTCGTTTTATGTTGGCCGATGTTTTGTTTGGGGTAATTGCTCAAAAATTAATACCTAACCGTAGCAATGGCCTTTCCTTAGCTTTAGAAGTTTTAACTTCTAATTTTGCTGTTAAGTCATTAATTAGAGAGGGGAATATAAACCAGCTAGAAAATATTATTCAAAATTCTGGTGAAGAAGGAATGGTCAATATGGACAAATCGCTTAAAGATTTAGTTTTAGCCGGAGAAATTGACCGGCAAGATGCCGGGGAAATTGAAATTTAAGAGTTATTAAAAAATATGCCTATTTTTGATTATCGAGCTATAACTTCAAACGGTATTAAAAGCCGAGGTCTTATTAATGCTTTTAATGAGCGGGCAGCTAAAGAAATTTTAGCTGAAAGGGGATTAGTGATCAAGTCTTTAAAAGAGAAAACTGATAGCTTATATTTAAAAGTATTAACTTTTATAAATCCAATTAAAGCGAAGGATTTGGTTATTTTTTCTCGTGAATTCTCAGTAATGATTTCGGCTAATTTAGCGATGGTTCAGGCTTTAAAAATTTCAGCTGAGCAAACTGACAATATTTCTTTAAAGATGCTTATTTATGAAATTGCTTATGAAGTTGATAGTGGTTCAGCCTTATCCTCGGCGTTAGCTAAAAGACCAAAAATATTTACGCAATTTTTTACCAATGTTGTTCGCTCTGGCGAATCGTCCGGACGCTTAGATGAAGTTTTAATTTATTTGGCTGATGAGATTGAAAAAGATTATAATATGAATGGTAAAATTATCGGGGCAATGATTTATCCTATTTTTGTTTTAATAGGCATGATTGGCGTTGGAATTATAATGATGGTTAAAGTAGTTCCATCTTTAACTGGAATTATCGATGAAAGTAATGCTGCTTTGCCTTGGTCAACGAGAGTGGTTCTCGGTGTTTCTAATTTTCTTATTCATGATTGGATTTTAATTGTAACTGTCGTTTTAACTTTAATTATTGTTTCGTTTACTGTCATGAGGACAGAAAAAGCAAAAAGAGCAATTGATTTATTAAAATTTAAATTACCGGTTTTTGGAAGATTATTTCAATTAATTTATATTGTTCGTTTTACTCGTTCTCTTAATACTTTGATTATTGGTGGCGTTAGCATTGGGAAAAGTTTGGAAGTTGTATCCGGGGTGGTTGATAATTATATTTTTAAAGATCTAATTTTACAAAGTAAAAAAGAAGTTGAAGAGGGAGAATCAATTTCTAAGCCGTTTATGAACAGCGATATTATTCCGAAAATGCTTCCACAAATGATTGTTGTTGGAGAAAAAACTGGCAAACTGGACATGGTTTTAAGTAAAGTCACTAATTTTTATGATCAGGAAGTTAATAATATGTTAAATAATTTAGTGACACTTTTAGAACCTTTAATTATAATTGTGATGGGGGTCGGCGTGGCAATTATGGTAGCGGCGATTTTAATGCCGATGTATAATTTAGCTGGGCAGATGTAGTTTTTAAAATAAAAAAGTGTTATAATAATAAGTATCGAATAAGTTGTGGATAACTTAAAATTAAAAAAATTTAAAATACGTAACTATGACTATGAAAACAAAACAATTAAACAGCAAGGGTTTCACCTTAATCGAACTTCTTGTTGTTGTCGCTGTGATTGGTCTTCTATCTACTATGTCTATCATTGCTTTGAATAATGCTAGAATGAGAGCTAGAGATTCAAGACGTTTGTCTGATATTAGACAAATACAAACTGCTTTAGAATTGTACGCCTCTGATGCCTCTTCTTATCCAGCTACTGTTACTTTCGGAGACTCGGCTACTGGTATTAAATCCACTGATGGTAGCGTGACTTACATGGCAGTTATTCCTAATAACCCATCACCAAGAGCAGAGGGCGGTACTTGTCCTAACGTTAATTATAAATGGACTTATACTACGCCAAACACAACCTACAGTATTGGTTATTGTTTAGGAACTGCTGTCGGCGATGTAGCAGCTGGCTCACACTGTGCTACTCCGGCTTCAATCAGCCAAGCTTGTTCATCTGGTGCTACCCCCCAATAATTTTATCAGTTTTCTTCTTTTAAGCCTCTCCTTAGTTAGGGGGAGGCTTATTTGTTAAGAGATATTTTTAGTATGAAAGAAAAAATCGTAAAAATTTTAAATTTAATAATTGAAGGCTGTCTTATTGGAGCAATTCTTTTAATCCCAATATTTTTTGATTTTTTAAAATTAATTTTTGATACCTTTATTTTTCCCAAACAAGCCCTTTTTGAAATTTTAGTTTTATTAGCTCTGTTAGCTTGGACGGGAAGATTTTTTCTGTTAGGTAAAGTTACTTTTCGTTTCAAGCCAAAATTTATTATTATGCCAGTAATTTTAGCTGGCTGTTTTTTACTGTCAGCTTGGTTTTCAATTCATCCAATTGAAAGTTTTTGGGGGAATCATTTCCGTCAACAAGGTGCTTTATCCTTCATTTTTTATCTTCTATTTTTTGTTTTACTTTGTCTTGAACTTGATTCTTGGCAAAAAATTAAACGCTTACTTTGGGCAGCTTTATTTTCTTCTGCTATAGTTTGTCTTTATGGAATTGCTCAATTTTTTTATCTTGATCCTTTAAGTTGGAATGAAGATTTTTCAGTTAATGGAAGAATTTTTTCTACCATAGGCCAACCTAATTTTTTGGGACATTATTTAATTATTGTTATACCGCTTACACTTTATTCTTTGTTTTTTTTAGTTCGTCGATTTGTCCCTCGATTTTTTATTATTTTACTTTTAGGCAGTCAACTGTTTTGTCTTTTCTATACCTTAAGTCGAAGCGCTTGGCTAGGATTTTTAGCTGAAATTTGGTTAATAATTTTAATAAGCTTAATTATTAAAGGTTGGAAAAAAATTGCTAAAATTTTTGTAATTTTTTCTTTGTTAGGAATAATTTTAGTTAGTTTAATTGGTTTAAATTCCTCCTCTGAATTTGTTAGTCGTTATGAATTTTTAAATCGAGTCACTTCTGTTTTTGATATTAATCATGGATCAGCAAAACTTCGTTTAGAATATTGGCAGGCTGCCTATCTAGAAATTAAGAACAGTAATTTAGAAAGAAAGCTTATCGGCTATGGACCAGACGCTACTTCAGATATTTTTGTTAAATATTATCAGCCAGATTGGTCTATCTATGAAAAAATTAACACTTGGCCAGATAGGGCCCATAATCTCTTTTTTGATAATTTATTACAGTTTGGAATTGTTGGTACGCTCGCTATCTTTATATTTTTTGGCTGGTTGATTTTTAAAGCTGGAAAAGTGTTGTTTATGGAAAAAATAAATAACCAGGAGCGTTGGCTATTGGTAGTTATTTTTGCTTCTTTGATTGGTTATTTTGTAAATAATCTTTTTTCTTTTTCTGAGGCAACACATGATATTTATCTTTATTTTTTGCTCGCCATTCTAACTCACTTTATTTATAAATCAAGAGAAAAGCAAGAAACAAAGATTTTTTTTAACAAATTTTCTTTGTTAATCATTTTTATTTTCTTGGCATTTTTTTCCGTAGTTTTTATTTTTATTTATAATCTACGGCCATTAGAAGCAGATTATTATTATATGCGAGCTATGAAGCAAGAGCCTGATTCGAGCTGTACGGCAACTTTAGGAAATTTAAAAAAAGCAGTGGTCGCATCTTCTGGTTATGATAATTTTTATAAAGGTCTTTTAATCGGTAGCAGCTCTGGTTGTTTTGAAACTGCTGTTAATGATGAACAGAAAAATAATTTGAAAGAAAATATTGCTTGGTATTTGGCAAGCATTCCTGAAAAAGAAAAAGAATTTTTTCTGAAGAAGCAAGAACTTTATACCGAAATTGATGTTTTTGCTAATTTTCAAAAAGCTGAAGAGATTTCCTCTTTTATGCTTCGCGAATATCCTGGCTTAGAAGAATCATATCGTGATCGCGCTTATTTACTACTTAAAGAAAAAAATTTTAACGAATCTTTAGAGTATATTCAAAAAGCCAAAGATCATTCTCCCCTTTATTTTATGGATAATCCGGCTTTTCCGGACAAGCATTTGCAAGCTTTAAAAGTAGAGTTGGCTAAACTTTATGAAATGGAGGCAAAAAATTATTTAGGAATTAAAAAAGACGATTTAGCCATAGAAGCTTATTTAAATTTATTAAAAGTTCAACCTGATCGTTTAGCGGTTTATAAATCGATTGCTGATATTTATTATTCGCAAAATAATATAGAGAAAGCTTTATGGTATAATAAGAAAGGATATTCCTTAAATCCGAAAGATTACTCTTGGCCTTTAGCGATAAGTTTATTGTTAAAAGAAAAAGGGGATTATAAAGAAGCGCTTATTTACACTGAGCAAGCGCTTAAATTAGCCCCTGATAATGCCGATCTTAGAAATACCATCTCTGATTTAAAAAAATGTTTTTAGTAATTTTATAAAAAATGCTTTTGTTTCTAACTTTTTCTTCTTTAGTCTTCGGTCTCATGTTGGGTAGCTTTGCTAATTGTTTTATTTGGCGTCTTTATAAAAGCGAGACTTTAATGGGGCGTTCTTATTGTCCGAAATGCAAGAAGATGATTGCTTGGCATGATAATATTCCGCTTCTTAGTTTTTTGGCTTTAGGCGGAAAATGTCGGGCTTGCCATAAAAGAATTTCTTGGCAATATCCGTTAGTAGAATTGGCGATGGCGTTTTTATTTGCTTGGTCTTTTTATCTTTTGGCCAAAAATCAGAATTTAATTAACGCTGATTTGTATTTATTTTTAGATTATAATTTTATCCTTAATTTAATTCGAGATTGGTTTATTATTTTTATCTTAGTGGTAATTTTTGTTTATGATTGGCGCTGGTATTTAATTCCAGATAAAGTTATTTTTCCGGCGATAGTAATTATTTTTATTATAAATATTTTTTTAGGGTTTAATTGGATTCCCATGCTTTTGGCTGGTTTAATTGGTGGAGGATTTTTTCTTATTCAATTCTTGGTTTCTAAGGGAAAATGGATTGGGGGCGGAGATATTCGCTTAGGCTTATTTATTGGTTTAGCCATGGCCAGTATTGGCCAAACTATCTTTGCCATACTAGGTTCTTATGTATTAGGTTCAATTTTTGCCGTGATGTTGCTTTTAGGGAGCAAGAAAAAATGGCAATCGCAGATTCCTTTAGGAGTTTTTTTAGCCCCTGGAACAATCATTGCCATGCTATTCGGCGGTAAAATCGTTGCTTGGTACCTTGGCTTATTATGAACAATATAGTATAATGAAAATATAAGTTAAAGCAGTTTATTTTTTTATGAAAGATGAATACATAGTTGGTTTAGATATTGGCTCAACTGAAGCGCGAATTGTGGTTGGCCAAAGGTTAGATGATAGAAATGGACGTTTACAGATCATTGGCGCTGTTTCTGTGCCGTCTGAAGGCATTAATAAAGGAATTGTAAAAAGCATCGATGATGCAACTTCTTCTATTTCAGTCTTGTTAGAAAAAACTGAGCGGTTGACTGGAATCCCGGTGACTCATGTCTGTGTTTCCATTAGTGATCCTTATGTGCGCTGTGAAAGAAGCAAAGGCGTGGTGCCGATTGCCAGAAATAATGGAGAAATAATTGAAGAGGATGTGGAAAGAGCGATTGAGGCCGCTAAAGCTTTAAATGTCCCTCAAAATTATGAAATTTTGCATGTTATTCCGATAAAATTTACCGTTGATAATCAGGAAGATGTTAAAGATCCAGTCGGCATGAGCGGTATTCGTTTAGAGGTTGAAACTTTGGTTATTGAAGGCATGTCTAGCCAGATAAAGAATTTAACTAAAGCTATTTATCGAACCCATCTTAATATTACTGATTTAGTTTTATCGCCACTAGCTTTAGGAGAAGCGGTTTTAAGTCAGAAACAGAAAGAATTAGGGGTGGCAGTTGTTGGGCTTGGATCTTCAACGACAACTTTAGCGGTTTATGAAGAGGGACGTTTGATTCATGCGACTGTTATTCCAATTGGTTCAGAACATATTACTGCTGATATTGCAATTGGCTTGCGTTGCCCAATAAATCTAGCTGATCGGGTGAAGATTGAGCTTGGCAGTGCGCTTCCTAAAAATTTTAATGCTAAAGAAGAAACTGATATTAGTGAATTAGCCAAAGAAGAAGAAATTGATGATGACATTACAACTATTTCTAGAAAATACGTAGCGGAAATAATTGAAGCTCGAGTTGAAGAAATATTTGAAAAAGTTGATGCTGAATTGAAAAAGATAGAACGTTCAGGAATGTTACCAGCTGGAATAGTTTTTGCTGGTGGCGGAGCTAAGTTAGAAGGTTTAATTGAATTGGCTAAAGAAAAATTACGTTTGCCAGCGAGCATTGGTTCTTGTAAAAATGCCGACATTATTTTTGATAAAGTTAATGACTCAAGTTATTTAACCGCTTTAGGATTAGTAGTCTGGGGAAACTCTTTAATTGAAAAAAAGGGGCCGAAATTTTTAGGTGGAATGGCTGATGACGTAATTGGTAAGGTTAAGAATATTTTTTCCCGTTTTGCCCCTTAACTACGAATGACACTCGAATATAGTAATACGAATACAAAAAATATTCGTAGATTAGCATGAATTCGCAGATTAGTATTACATTAAATTAAGCTTGATATTTTTTTATTGTTAAGTTAGACTAAAGACATTACTTATCAATTTATCATCTAAAAAAGATATGGCGGAAATTAAACCAGCAGCCGAAACTTTCGCAAAAATTAAGGTAATTGGCGTCGGTGGAGGCGGAAATAGCGCTATTCAACGAATGGTAGAAAAGGGGATTAGAGGTGTTGATTTTGTGGCTATTAATACTGATGTTCAAGCTCTGCACTATAATAAAGCGGCTGAGAAACTTCATATTGGAAAAACTGTCACTAGAGGCCTAGGAGCGGGTATGAACCCTGAATTAGGCAAACAGGCGGCTGAAGAGTCACAAAACGAAATTAGGGACATTTTAAAGGGTTCTGATATGGTTTTTATTACCTGTGGCTTAGGTGGAGGAACAGGCACGGGCGCAGCTCCAGTTGTCGCTGAAATCGCTCGCGATTTAGGCGCTTTAACCGTGGCGATTGTCACTAAGCCTTTTTCTTTTGAAGGTGGTCAACGAAAGTCCATTGCTGAGCGAGGTTTTGCCGAATTAGCTGATAAAGTTGATACGGTTATTTCTATTAGTAATGATAAACTATTACAAGTTATTGATAAGAAAACTTCTTTATTAGAAGCGTTTGTAGTGGCGGATGATGTTTTGCGTCAAGGCGTTCAAGGTATTGCCGAGATAATTACTATCCCTGGAATTATCAACGTCGACTTTGCTGATATTAAAACGGTCATGTCGAATGCTGGTTCAGCCTTAATGGGAATCGGACAGGCGAGTGGTGAAAATCGGGCGATTGAAGCCGCTAAAGCAGCTATCAATTCTTCCCTTTTAGACATGTCGATTGATGGTGCTCGTGGTATTGTCTTTACAATTACTGGTGGGCCAAGTTTGAGTATGAATGAAGTTAATGAGGCGGCTAAAGTTATTACTGCTTCCGCTGATCCGGATGCTAAGGTTATCTTTGGCGCTGTCGTTGATGAAAAATTAAAAGATGAAATAAGAATAACGGTGGTGGCGACTGGATTTGACGGTGAGAGTCGTGATAATAAATTGAAACAAATTAAAGCTTATACCCCGAATAGTTTTATTGAGCAGTCGGCTAAAGAAGATAAATTTGCTCCAGCTAATAATAAACCATCTTCTTGGTATAGCGGTGGAAAGAATAAGGCTGAAGCTTTAGCTGATGTGGCGAAAAAAGCGAAGATTGCTCCGATTAGAATGATTGAAGAGGAAACTTCTGATGAAGAAGATAATGGCGAATTAGATATCCCAGCCTTTATTCGAAAAAAGATGAAATAATATTTAGATTATATTTTGTATAAAACAAAAAAACACGGTTAATAGCCGTGTTTTTCAGTATCAAGATTGATTTAGAATGAGAAGAAAGATTTTAGGGATTTAGACTTTGATTTTTTAGCATCTAACTTTTTCTTGCCTAAAAATATTTTATAGGCATCTTCAGCTGAATAATTG
>Ga0224522_1000308_pt1 | contig 18685 bp, 14 predicted proteins | sample CFST25metaG_FD_182733 | JGI IMG/M metagenome (GOLD analysis project Ga0224522, IMG submission 182733) | Peat soil microbial communities from Stordalen Mire, Sweden - C.F.S.T25 | ecosystem: Environmental > Terrestrial > Soil > Wetlands > Peat | place: Sweden: Norrbotten County, Stordalen Mire...
CCATCACCCCATCATTTGCAACGGCATTATAAAAGGTGAGTGTCTGTAAAGGGGTCAGGGCAACTTCATATCCTACCGACATCCACGGTAAAGAAGTAGCAGACCAATACTTATCCCGGGTACCTTTTATCTTGGGCTTTATTTCTCCATCGATCTGCAGGCCTAGCGGCTTGTTCAGAGACATACGGTAGAGGCCGTCAACATATTGCTGCGGATTATCGGAGTAGGCTTCGTAGATCATCTTTGAAGTTCCGACATTGGACGATTTCTCAAATGCGACACGGGCGGGTATGGTTCCGGTAAGTTTGTGGGCATCGGTCATTTTACTGCCATGGTAGACCATCACTCCGTTTCCAAGGTTTATCGGTTGATCCAGCGTGATCTTTCCATCTTCCAGGGCGACCAGGAACGAAGCCAGCTTGAAAGTTGAACCGGGCTCGGTGCATTCTCCTACCGCATAATTCAGTATTTCGTCATAGGTCCCTGTCTTGGGTCTTTTTGTGAGATTGGCGATAGCTTTGATATAGCCGGTTTTGACTTCCATCACAATGACACACCCATGATCGGCGCTGTCAGCAATAAGTTCCCTGCGAAGCGCTGATTCTGCAAGGTCCTGGAGGTTAGCATCTATTCCGGTAATGATATCATCTCCGTTTTGCGGTTCAACCTCATCCTCGATATCGACGGGCATCCAGCTTCCATTGCCTACCCTGCGCATCAACCTTTTGCCGCCAACACCCTGCAAATTTGTTGTGAAGGATCCTTCCAGACCTACAAAGACTTTCTTTACGGATTCTGTGTTTTCATAACCGATCGTCCGTTTTGCAAGGTCCTTGAAGGGAAGTTCACGCTCATAATGGGGAATTACGATCATCCCGCCCTTGTATTTTCCAAGCTTAAAAATCGGGAATTGCCTTACCTGCTTGAGTTCAGGATATTGAACATTCGGATGGATCAGAAGATAGCGATCCCCGTTTCTCCTGCCTTCCCACAAGTTGCTCTTGTACTCAGAGGGTTTCTTATCCTTGAAAAGTTTTGCAAGGGAAAAGGCCAGGGAATCGACATTCTTTTGAAAAAATTCATCGCTGATGAGATCTGAGCTCACATCCATGCGGATATCAAAAATGGGAATGGAGGTTGCAAGCAGAGTCCCGTCATCCGAACAGATATTCCCCCTTATCGCATCGACATCAAACAGCCGCATTTCCTGTTTCCGGGCCTTCTCAAGTAATTCTTTACCTTCCGAATATTGGATCAGGACTGCCTTGCCGATAATTGCCAACCCAAAGAGCAGGATAAAAAAGTAAACGATGTATACCTTTAATAATATGTCTTTCCTGATGTCTTTCATCGGGTTCGTTGAATGGTATCGGTTTCTTTCTGTAAGTTTTCTTTGGAATAAAAGATCTTATAAGGCGGTTTAACGGTCCCCTTCAGGCCCCCTGATCCTAACCTTTTAGCGATCTCTGTTTGCTTGCTGTAAAACAGGAGATCGGACTTAACCGTGATATACTGGAACCTTAATTCCTTAAGCTCGTTCTTTGTTTTTTCAATCGCCTTGAAGGTCTTCTCCGAATAATAAGTATTGCCTATATAGAACATGGCAAGGATTGCCAGGAATACCAGGAACGGCAGATTGCCAAGCACAGACTGCTTGGAGAGCAGGTCGCCGCCCAGGATATCATGTAGCCCCTTTGTCATCCAGAAAGGCTTTTTGACCGGACGGGGTTCTTCTTTCTCAGGTAAAGCCGGTATATTTTGTTGTTCTTCTGACATTCATTAGATCTTTTCAGCGATTCGTAACCTTGCACTTCTGGCCCTGCTGTTCAACCTGATTTCTTCATCACCGGGAACGATCGGTCTTTTATTTATAAGCCTCATTCCTACGAGGGGATTTCCATAAAAATCTTTTTCAATCAAACCGTAAAAATTTCCTGAACGGAGATAATTTTTAACAAGTTTATCTTCAAGAGAGTGGTAAGAAATAACAACCAGCCGGCCATTTTGCCTGAGTACTTCACAAGCCTGGATGAGGAATTCTTTCAATGCATCCAGCTCCTGGTTTACCTCAATCCTTAATGCCTGGAAAACCCTTGCAAAGAATTTGTTCTCCTTTCCCCTTTCTGCCGCAGGCATCAGGACCTCCTTCAGCTCAGCTGTTGTCTGGATCTGTTTTAATTTCCTTGCCGTGGCAATGAGTTTTGCAATTTTTGCGGCGTTCTTTATTTCTCCGTATTGATACAGCAGGGCTGAAAGTTTCTCTTCATCATAACCATTGACCACTTCCCTGGCAGATAATTTCCTGGCCTGGTTCATTCGCATGTCAAGGGCGCCATCGAAACGTGTTGAAAATCCCCTGTCGGGGCTGTCGATCTGGTAGGACGAAATACCGAGATCTGCAAGGATGCCATCTACGGGGAGTGCTTTATATAATTTGAGAAAATTTCTCAGGTATCTGAAGTTATTGTTGATCATGATCAAACGGTCGTCCCCGATCTTGTTTTTCATTGCATCCTCATCCTGGTCGAATGCAAGTACTTTTCCTCCTTTTAATACCCTCAGGATCTCCGCCGAATGACCGCCACCTCCAAAAGTCGCGTCGACATAAATGCCATCCGGTTTTATGGCCAGACCTTCGATGCACTCATGAAGCAGCACACTGTTATGAAACATTTTCCGGTTCTTCAGGTTTTTTGAGTTTCCCCATTACTTTTTCGGCCAGGTCAGCATATTCCTCGTCTGACATTTTCAGATGTTGCTCATATTCCTCTTTTGCCCATACTTCAATACGGTTGGAAAATGCAGATAAGATTAGATCTTTCTGGATCCGGGCGTATTCCAATAAAGTTTTTGGTATAAGGACTCGATTACTGGCGTCTAGCTGAAGTTCCGTTGCCCCCCTGTTGAAATTACGGGCAAAAATCCGGTGGTCTTTAATGAAAAGGTTCAATTGATTTACATCCCTGCTGACCTCATTCCACTCATTCATGGGGTACATGGTCAGGCAGTTTTCAAACCCACGGTTAATGACAAATTTCTCCTGCGCCTCAGGCGGGATCTGCTTCTTCAGTCCGGCAGGAAGTATGATACGGCCTTTTTCGTCGATACGGCATTCGTATTCACCATGGAGGATCGTCATAGCCTGGGTAAAATTTGGTGCGGTAAATATATAAAATATCCCCCCACGATTCCCCATTTTTCTCCACAAAAAAGTACGATTGTTAATAACTTTTCAAGAACAATAAACAAATAATTTATAATCAGTCGATTATAAAAAAGAAAAAAATAAAGAATGAAATAATTAATCCCGGGTCAGTGGAGCACTACAATTTTGGTGGTGAACCGGTTAAAAGAATTTCCGGCAGAAAGTGGGGATATCATGAGGAAATAAGCGCCGCCAGGCAGTTGCGATGTATCGATAGAAGTAAGGGACGCCGTGGAAGTGACTTTTTGAAAAACAGGATTTCCCAGGCTGTTATAGAGGAAGATGATGCATTCTGCTGATCCGGTTGATTTGTTTTGCCGGATGAAGATCCCGGTATTGGCAGGATTTGGAAATATACTAAATTCCCCGGATTCCGCACTTCTTTTTCCTTCAGCGAATGTGTAAACATCCGGAACCGTGCTATGACTAAAATAATTCAATCCCCCTGAAAAATTCCCTACGATAAGGTCCATATAGGAGGGATCTTCCAGGTTTGCAAGACAGGCAGCCGTTGTGATTCCGTAAGATTTTGGAAGGGCAGCACCGCATAAATCAGTTAAGAGTGAATCTGATGAAGTAAAGGTTCCTCCCAGGTTATCATCGATGTTAGTATAGTAGTGAACTTTCCCTTCTTTTGAACCGACGAGCAAACCTGTTTTTCCTGAAGGATCTTTGAAGAAGAAAGGAGTGCTGAATCCATCATAATCGAGATTGTGATTTGTCACATCAACTTTCCCAAGGCTGTCGGTGATATGCGTAAACTCAGGCACATTCCGTGTCCCGGTATTACGATAGTATACGATGGTTCCTTTCCTGTTCCCGATCAACAAATCAGGCAGGCCATCTCCATCAAGATCGAACAACTGTGGGGCACTGAAGTCTCCGACATCGATTTTCTTATAATATGATTGTACAGGAGCAAATACAGGCTCATGACCCGCCCCGGCAGTATTATTGAAATACAACAGGGTCCCGTCCGAATTCCCGGTGATCATATCCATATCACCATCTCCGTCCAGATCATAAAAAGAAGGATATAAAGAGAGTGAATGCAATTCAGATAAAGCAGCAAAATCGTCGGTCACCAGGTGAAAAACAGGATTGCCCGCTTGTCCGATGTTCTTAAAATAAGAAATTTTGGATGTAAATACCGGATGCAGAATTCCCTGGTAATTATAGGCGGAATCAAAATAACCGTAATTCCCCACCATCAGATCCGGAAGTCCGTCGCCATTGACATCGGTAATCACCGGGGATGCACTCGTACCGACATCGATCATCTCGCTCTGGAAAAAGTTATTTGTCTGGTATGAGAATATGGGATGATCATTGTTCCCGGTATTCTTAAAAAACCAGCAACTGTGCTTGTTCTCGGAAATATAGTACTGAGGATCGAAAGGAGAAACCACCAGGTCCTTGATACCATCGTTATCCATATCAAGAAAAGAGCAGGCGGGAAGTGAATAGAGCTTTACCGGGGGATTATCAGGGAAAGTACTATCCTGGCTGATCATATGCGCTGAATCAAGAGTCCCTCCATTGATCAATGCAATGAGATTTGAGAAATCAATGTCCCCAAGAATCAAATCTTTGACCCCGTTACCATCAAGGTCTGTCGCCAGTAGTGTTGAACCCGTGTGTTTCGGCTGGAGGTCATTACAGGAAAGACCCGGCAATCCTGAATATTTGTAAGGGCAGACAATATTGAGGGTAAGATGGTTCCCTCCTTCACTTTCCTTGAAATCGCCCCAGCATTTATCGGTCAGCTTAAAATCAAGACTGTCGCAATTCCCATATTTTTCCATAGAAAGATTTTTGTGATATTCAATGTAGGAGCCCAGCCCGAAAAAAGTAAGGAAATCAAGGTCGCCGTCATTGTCAATATCACTGATGGCAGGGTAATCCACATTCGTAAGGAAGATTCCGATCTTTCCCGTGTAGTAGAATGAAGTTAACTGGTCGGTGACAAGTTGAAATTTAAGGGAGGTATCGGAAATGTTCCTGAACACACGCACGCCCCCGTTCAGGTAAGTAAAAATATCCTGTTTTCCGTCACAGTTGTAATCTGCAAAGATCACCCACTCCTGAAACTCCGGAAATAAAGAGGCATATTCCGGGTGATACGAATAGTTGATGGTGCCTTGTGAACCTTCATTAATAAAAGGAAGGATGCGGTTCCCGAAACGGTCGAAGATCAGGAGATCGGGTTTCCCGTCAAGATTGATATCGACCGGACAGAACTGGCAGGAGTTTAATCCTCCTGCCCATGGATATTTAAGCGGGCTGTCAAGGATCGCCTGGGCCGAAACCGGTAAACGAAAGCATCCGCAGAAGAGAACAAGGAATGTCAGGCAAAGGGCGTAATGTTCCCGGAACCAGTATGATCTGAACCTTCCACCCGACTTTATCATACCACAAAAGTATCCAAATTTTGCCTATCTTTGAACAATTAATACAGGGCTATGGCAAGGATTTTAGTGATTGATGATGAAAAAAGCATCCGTAATACCTTACGGGAAATTTTACAATATGAAAAGTATGAAATTGATGATGCGCCGGATGGGCCCGAAGGCCTAAAATTGCTCGAATCGAACAAATATCACGTGGTATTGTGTGATATCAAGATGCCGAAGATGGACGGTATCGAGGTACTGGAGAAGATCCTGCTGATGACCGATACGCCGGTCATCATGATCTCGGGGCACGGAACCATTGACACAGCAGTTGAAGCCATAAAGAAAGGGGCGTTCGACTATATATCCAAACCACTTGATTTGAACCGCCTGCTGATCACCATCCGGAATGCAATGGATAAATCGATCTTGGTGGATGAGACAAAAACCCTGAAAAAAAAGATCAACGGAGTTCATGAAATGATAGGGGAGTCGGAAGAGATGCTGAAAGTAAAGGACCTCATCGCCAGGGTAGCGCCAACCGATGCCCGCGTGCTGGTCACCGGGGAGAGCGGGACGGGAAAGGAACTTGTTGCACGGTGGCTTCATGCGCTCAGTAACCGGTCCGAAAATCCGTTCATCGAGGTGAACTGTGCCGCGATCCCTTCCGAGCTTATCGAAAGCAACCTTTTCGGCCACGAGAAAGGCTCTTTTACTTCTGCAATCAAGCAGCGTAAAGGTGATTTTGAACTGGCTAACGGAGGCACCCTTTTCCTGGATGAGATCGGGGATATGAGCCTATCGGCCCAGGCGAAGGTTTTACGGGCATTGCAGGAAAACAAGATCACAAGGGTTGGAGGAGAGAAAGAGATCCCTGTGGACGTAAGGGTGATCGCGGCAACCAATAAAAATATCAAACAGGAGCTGGAGAATAAAAATTTTCGTGAAGATCTCTATCACCGACTAAGTGTGATCCTTATCGATGTGCCACCCCTGTCGAAGCGGCTGGATGATATTCCCCTTCTGACGAAACAATTTATTACCGAGATCTGCGAGCACCAGGGGAAAGCCCCGCTCGTGGTCATGGAAGAAGCCTATGACGCGTTGAAGAAGATCAAATGGACCGGGAACATCCGCGAACTGCGGAACGTTATAGAACGGCTCGTAATCCTTTGTGACGGGAAGATTACGGAAGAAGATGTCAATAAATACTCGATGCCGTTGTACTAAAAGGCAAAATCGCAAGATAGTAAAATGGCAAAAATTTTTAACCTCGCCAGCTCGCCAGCTCATCAACTCACAAGCTAACTATTGGCAGCACAGATAGATCCAAGAACAATAGGTTCCTAACAATGTTTTATTTTTGTTGATTATTAGAACAGTTGTATTAGAACAACGCCTATCTTTAACTTAGTACCTTCTAAATAGTACAGCCTTCAAAAAATTGGCGAGACAAGTAAGTTATTTTAACAATGTCGTATAAGCTTAATACCTTGGTAGTCTTTGTTCCTGTGAAACTCATAATAATTTCAAAATTTGATAATTGTAGTAGAATCCCAAAATTGAAAATATTATTAATATTATCAATTTTTCTAATACTTTGACATTATCAACATTAAAAAAACCTTATGCAATTTGTTGACTTTTAAAAAATAAGTTGTATATTTAGCGACAAATAATTAAATGGGTAAAGTTGTTTTGCCCTTGATAAGTATAACAATTCCTTTTCAAGGAGGAAGAAAAAGTATCACAAAATATTTTAAATTCATTGAATTCAAAAAATATTAACAACTAGCAGCATGAAAAAAATTTTCCAAGCTTTTTTATGTGTTTTTGTTCTTATCACAAACGGATTTTCCCAAACATGGGTAGAAAAAACAAATATGCCCACGGCAGGTAGGATGTCAGCTATAAGCTTTACTATCAATGGGAAAGCTTATGTCGGACTAGGCAGATTGACCGATGGGTACACACTTAATGATTTGTGGGAATATGTTCCAGCTTCAGATTCAGCTTCCAAGAATGATTTCAGGAATCATGGTTCAGATACATGGATTCGAAAATCAGATTATCCAGGAATTGGATTATACGCATCAACATCATTTTCAATTAACGGCAAAGGATACGTCTGTTTGGGTGGAGATAACTATGGAAATGGGCAAAGTGATTTATGGGAGTATAACCCAATACTTGATTCATGGACTCAAAAAGCAAATTTCCCGGGGATGCCACGGTATGGGGCAAGTTGTTTTGTTATTGGTGATACAGCCTTTATTGGAACAGGGTCATACAACAACCCTGATGATTATTTAACTGATTTCTGGATGTATATTCCTGCAACAGATACTTGGGTACAAATAAATGATTTTCCAGGAGGTCATAGATGCCATGCAACGGCATTTTCAATTGGGGAATATGGTTATGTTGGAACAGGTTTAGCAGATATGTACACTGCTACAAAAGATATATGGCGGTATAATAAGCAAAACAACTTATGGATGGAGGTTCAAGTTTTTCCTGACTCAAGAATGGGTACTGTAAGTTTTGTACTCAATGGTAAAGGTTATATTGGAACGGGATATGATTTTGCAAATAAATTGAACGATTTTTATGAGTATAATCCTGTGACAAATTGGTGGACTTTGCTTCAAATGACAGGAGAACTTCCAATCCGCCACGCAGCAGTCTCATTTGTATTGGACAATAATTTCTACGTTGCCACAGGAGAAGCGGATACCCCAAATACATTAAATGATTTATGGACAAGTAATTATATTACAGGAAATGATGACTATAAGGAGAATAATGATATAATCTTATTTCCCAATCCAAGTGAAAATGAATTGAACGTCCAAGTATCAGGAGGGCTTGGAATAACAAGATTGATAATTCGTGACTTAGGAGGCCAGGAATTGTTAACGCAAACGATAACTGACAATAAAGCAATCCTCGATATTAGCAACTTCACAAAAGGAATATATTTTGTAGAATTGTCTAACAAGGAATTTCTTAAGGTTCGAAAAATAATCAAAGAATAATACTGAATCGAATTGAAGAATATTGGTTTGAAATTTTCTTTTGATTTATTCTTTGGCAGCGGAGAGCATGAGTAACATTAAAGACGATGCAAGCCAGATAAGCAATTTGTCTGCTTTGTGATGTCCATCATTTTTAATGGATTCCTGGGATTGAATGCACTATTTTTCAAAAGAATAAATTAATCTGTAACGATTTTCTATTGCCAGCGGGTGAACTGGTCCATTTTTTTGTATCTTGTTTTGGCTCTTCAGTCTTGAAGTCAAAATTTATGTAGAGGGAATAAAATGTCCTAAATCAGTGTTTATAAGCGAAAAACGGACATTAGAAGTGGAGTTGGAGGGAGTCGAACCCTCGTCCAAACAAGCAGCAAAATTGTTTTCTACATGCTTAGTTTCCGGTTGATTGTCGGGAGCAGACCGGCCGGAAACGGGCCTATCTGTAACTTAGTTCCTTATTTTTCATCCTGCCATCGGAACCCTGGCAGGACCATCTCAACTTTTTTGATGCCCCGGCCGGGACACCGTTGAGAGAGGTTTCCCGGGAGACAAGAGGCGCTTAACTTCTAAAATTAAGCAGCCAGTCTGTAAGAATAATTATCGCCATTTATTGGCTGTGAGAATTGACTTTTAACGAGACCTGTTCTCAACGCTCGGCATGCTTGCAATCCCACTTCCTTGCTGTCAAATCCGGTCAACCCCGAAAATTTCCAGGAACAGAAGATTGTTGCAAAGATACGAAAATATCTTGGAATCAGGTTTCCAGAAGTTTGCCAACAAACCCTGAAACATCATACTCCGCATTCAGGATTTTGTAAAGTTCGGCAATGATGGGGAATTCTTTCTGAACGTCCAGGATTTTTGTAATTTCGTCATAGAACACATCCACAGCAATCCTGCCTTCCAGGACAAGCTCATGAGAAACATGTTCGGTGAAGAAGCCTTTCCCGATAAGCAAACCCAGGGTCCGGTTACGGCTCAGGTCATTGAGCGCAGTAAGTGTGAAATCGCCATACCCGCAATACTTAAAGAGTGTTTCCTCTTTCCCTCCAAAATGAAGCAGTATTTTTCGCATTTCATTGAAAGCCTTGGTGAGGATGAGAAACCGGATATTGGGCGAATCGAACTGCGCATCGACAATACCAAGGCAGATGGCATAGATGTTTTTGAGGATACTCAGGATCTCAACACCCTCTATGTCTTCCGATTTATCAAGATAGACAGAGGTACCTTCAAAAACTGAGGTAATAAGTTCTGAAACTGCCTCACATTCGTATCCCAGGGTGAAGCCGGTGGGAGCGCGATTAATAATTTCCCTGGCAAAACTCGGCCCTTTCATAGTACACAGCGGATTGGAATATGATTCTTTCAGGCACCGGATAATCGTTTTGTGTTCGGAACCGAATCCTTTGGCAAGATTAACCAGGACTGATTTCTCAGGAATAAATTTCCGGATGCTACTGAGATAATCCATAAGGACTGCAGAAGGGATGGCCAGGAAAATGATGTCAGAAGATGAGAGCCGCTCCATTTCCCCGCTGGCCTTCAATGACGGGTGAAGATGAAGGGAGGGATAATATTTATGGTTAACGCCTTCTTTGTTAATGGATGCAATCACTTTTTCCTCAATGGAAAAGAGTACTACATCATGAACTTCCCTTTCAGCAATGACATTCCCGAGGGCAGTTCCGATAGTGCCTGCACCGATCATTGAAATATTCAGGTTGTTAACTGCCATAAGCTAAACGTGAATTGTGAATTCCTGGTTTTATCCCATCCGGCCACAAAGGTAGAAAAGTATCAGGGTATAAGCCCTAAGTTGTTTCCTGTCATCTTTCAGCCGGAAAGGTTATTGAAAAAAAGGCGCCCTTGCTGCCATCAATTTTTAACTCCCCTTCTATCTGGTGCGAAAGAAGATCGATGATCTGGCTACCCATTGAAGTCCTGTTCTTGAACTCAAAATCTGCAGGCAACCCTATTCCATCATCTTTAACAGTAATTCGTCGTAATGGAATACCTGCTTTTTTTCTTCTTGGTAAAGCTTTATAGGTTACCCAGATATTTCCTTTCCGGTATTCCGGGAAAGCATATTTAAAGGCATTCGTGAGCAATTCATTAACAATAAGTCCAAGTGGCAGGGTGATTTCAACATCAAGGAGCTCATCGTAAAGGTCTTTGTGAATTTCGACCTGGTTGTTGTTGAAGGTAGTTGAGACAATGTAAATAAGATTGGAAAGGTAATCCCCGATGGGGAGTTCTTTGATATTCCTGCTTTTATAAAGCTGATCATGGACCAACCCCATGGCCCTTACCCTGAATTGCAGATCTGAAAATACATCCAGCGTTTTATGATCAGAGAATTCTTTTTTATGCATGTTAACCAGGCTCGCAAGAATTCCAAGGTTATTTTTAACCCGGTGATGAACTTCCCGGATCATCAGTTCTTTTTGCCTTGCACTTTCCATCAATGCTTCTTCCGTATCCATCTGGTTGGAGACGTCTCGCGAGACTGAGAGCATTGCTTTCAGCTCTTTTGTGATATCGTCAAAAATCGGATTTATATTACTCTCGACCCAGAAAAGCGAACCATCCTTTTTGGTGACCTGGTAATTAAACCTTAGAGGTTCACGGTAATCCAGCATGGCCTTATACTCAATGCCAAATGATTCCATGGAATCCGGATGTATGAGATTCCGGAAATCCCCAAGATCAATCATTTCCTGCTGGAGATAGCCGAAAAAGTGTTCACAGGCGGGAGAGATGTATAAGCAATTGAAGTTTCTATCCAGCAAGGTAATCAGATCCGCCGAATGATCAGCCAAAAAACGATATTGTTGTTCGCTCTTACTGAGTTCTTCATTTTCAATCTCTTTATCCTTAATCTCATCCTGCAGTTTATAATTGATTTCTTCTACTATTTGCTTGGCCTTCTTGTTTCTGATCAAGAGAAAATAAATAAAGAACACTATGAAAACCATGATTACCAGCAGCGAGATGACCAGGAAGATGACAAGAGTGGTGTTTTTAATTTTGAGCCTCTGGATCGAATTTTCATTTTTAAGGCGCGTATTAATTTTATCTTGTTCATTAATTATTCGATTTGTTTCTAGGATTGAAATCTCCTTTCTGTTATTTTCATTTGCAACACTGTCTTTATAAAGGGAATATATTTGAAAATATTTCAAGGATAAATTTACATCTTGTATTCTATTATAAAGTTGGTAAAGATTTTTGTACCCATATTCTAAAAGATAATTTTTTTTCAATGAAAGTGCTTTGTTGATTCCAGATTTCAAGAAAAAAACAGCTAAATCTATATTGCCAATAATTGAATATGAATGGCCGATATTAAGTAAGGAGCTTGTAATTAAATCTTCTTGTTGTATAGATTCGCGTATGTCAAGGGCCAAATAATTATAATACAATGCTAAATAGTTATTGCTTTTCAGCTCATATATATGACTTATAAGAGTGCAAATTGTTCCAACCTCATACGTTGATTTTGATGCGATAAAATCATTTAGAGAGTATTGATAATTGTATAATGCTTGATCAAACATATTAACATTAAGAAATACCGTTCCTAATTGTTTGTATATCCGCGCTTTACCTAGTAAATCTTTTTTGATTATACTTAAATATAGTCCATAGTAAAGTTCTCTTTTTGCTTCCTTTAACTTATTCTCTGAAAGAAATAGTTTGGAAAAATCCAAACAATTCTCGATTAACATTATAGTATCATGAATTTGATTAGCTAGTATTAGGGCCTCATTTAATTCTAAGGTCGAAATATCATTACGGGACAAAGAATAATTAATCAGCGCCATTTGTTGTAAACAAATAAGCATCCCATGTTTATCGTTCAATCCCTTGTACAGGCTTAAAGAATAATTAAAATAATTTGTTGCAGCCAGATACCTATGTTGATATACGTTGTACATGCCAAATATATATAATGCATCGGCAGTACCTTTCGTATAGTTGCATTTTTTTGAAATTATCAATGCTTGTTGGCTTAATGAATAGGCCTTTTCTATAGCAAAAAGTCGGCATGAATTTGCTAATTGATTTAATGTATTAGCACGGACCTCGGGAGATATACTTTTGATGTGTCTATTTGAGTATACTGTATTTGTTTCAGGACAAATAAATTGAATGATGATGAAACAGAATAAAAAAAGTATAAATTTTAACATAAGATCAAATGCCTATTTACCAAATTATATTAATTATAAATAATATTTTAAATATTTTGTAAAATAATTAAAAGTCAATCGTATCCCGTCTTCTAAATTTGTTGTTGGAGCCCAATTGGTTAGTTGGGTTAATTTTGTTATATCTGTTGTTATATCACCAGTTTCTAACTTTTCATAGTCATTTGGCCAAGGGATATATTCAATACCTCCCTTCCCAACAATTCGAACAACTGTATTTGCCATTTCCTGAAATTCTGTTGAAATTCCAGATCCCAAATTTATAATTTCACCCACTGCTTTTTCTTCTTTAGTACACCGTATTAACCCTTCGATCAAATCATCCGAAAAAATATAATCACGAAGTTGATTCCCTTTTCCAAAAATTTTAATAATCTCATTTTCCATAGATTGCCTAATGAACCAGCCAACTAAGGAATACTTATTATGTTTTATTTGTTGTCTAAGCCCATAAGGATTGGTTATTCTTAGGATAACAAAGGGGATTCCAAAGTCTTTAAAGTACATTTGAAGATATTTTTCTGAAGTTAGTTTGTGAATTCCATAAAGACTAAGTGGATTTGTAGGACAGGTTTCAACCATTTTTGAAGCCTCAACTTTACCTAAAACCATACGAGAACTTGAGAATATAATTTTACATTTTGGATTAAACATTCTAAGCAATTCCAAGAGTAATAATGTTGAACGAGCATTTAAATCAAGATCTTCGAAGGGAATATTTAAACTGTCGATATAACTTACTTGTGCTGCTAAATGAAAAATAATATCAGCCCCTTTGACTATTGGTAATATAACTTCTTTGTTTCTAATATCATTAATAATCAGAGCTACCTGATCTTCAATACCGTGGATGTTAAAAAAATTTCCTCCATAAAGGGGATTCAAATTATCGATTATTGTTACTCTTGCCCCTTTTTTTATGAGTGCATGTGCAAGGTTACTTCCTAAAAATCCTAATCCTCCTGTTATTACAATATTTTTTCCCTTCATTTGTCGTTTCCTAATTATGTTATTAATTCTTAGTGAGATTTACATTATTAACCTTAGAATAGAATTTCGATTGCAGTTGGTGGGAAAGGAAAGTACATGAATAACAATAAAATACAAATATATCCCGGTTAACTGCAAATCGTTAATCTTAATAATCTAGCAGATTGACTCTCTCTTCAAATTTCTTCCAAAATACTGAAACTTATACAAAAATAGCAAAAGTTGTTAGAAAGTATAGATACTTTTCCTGGTTTTACATTTTAAGAGCCATCACTAAATATTAATAAAGAAAACGTACTTTTGTATAAAGGACTGAACACTCATCAAAAAGTTCGTGCTTTAAAACATAGTTATCCAAATCCAAAATGATATAAAGATAGAACAAATAAAATCAAAAATAATATATTATATAATTCCCAATGGCTTTGGGTTTTTCGGAACAATTCAGGCCATAAATTATGTTGCTTATGTTATGTTCCTTTTTCTAGATTTTTTTTCGACATTTGAGAATAACTTTGGTACATCAATGAAAATATGCTTTATTTGCCCCGAGTATCCAGAAGGACCCCATGGTGGTATCGGCACGTTAATTCAAATTCTAAGCAGAGAATTTGTCAAAAATGGTCATGAAGTTAGAGTCATCGGTATCTATCCTAAAAACTACCCTGGCCCAAATTATGAATCTGATATGGGTGTTCGTGTTTGGAGGTTAAGAAGTGGAAAATGGAAATTCGGATGGGTCATCCCCTATTTTAAGCAGTATAAAATAATTAAACAGTGGGCTGAGAAAAGTGAAATCGATATAGTTGAAGCTCCAGATAGTAGAGGATGGTATACTTTTTGGCCCAAAATGCATATACCTTTGATACTTCGGGCAAATGGGTCTAATCTTTATTTTTCACAGATTTTAAATTCAAAATTAAGTAGACTAACTTCCTTTATGGAAAGGAAATCATATTTAAGAGCAGATGGAATTATATCTGCATCAAAATATACTGCTACGTTAGTACGTGAAATCATTGGACCTCAAAAAAAAATTGAGATCATTTATAATGGGATTAATTTGCCGACACTTTCAAATGAAATTGTTAGAGATAATAATAAAGTTTTATTTACTGCCACATTAATTCGCAAGAAGGGTATTTTTCAATTTTTAGAAGCAATAAAAATCCTCATTCATAAGAAAATAGAATTTGTTGTTGATATATATGGGAAGGATACAATTGATGAAACGGTTGGTTCTGTAAAATCCTACATTCAAAAAATGATTCCTCCCGGTTACGAAAATAAAATTAAAATTAAGGATCAAATATCAAGAGAAGATTTAGCCATTGTATACCAAAAAGGAACAGTTGCAGTCTTTCCCTCTTTTGCTGAAGCATTTGCAATGGCACCATTAGAAGCTATGGTTTGCAATTGTCCGGTAATAAATACGAACCTCGGTAGTGGTTCTGAATTTATTGAAAACAATATTGATGGTATTTTGATAGATCCGAATGATCCCAATGAAATATCAGATGCAATAGAGAGAATTCTTACGAATAGGGACTTTGCTAGTATGATTGGACAAAATGGAAGAAATAAAGTGTTACAAAATTTCTTAGTTGATCGTATGATTCATAAATCACTAGCATTCTATTTACAGATAATTGATAACGCTAAAAACCTCGATAATGGCTGAGCCTATCAAAGAAAAATATACTCAGAAGGAAGATTGGCAGTTACATTGGTCTAATTTTAAACCTTTTGTTGTGGAAAAATCGAACATTGAAGATTTATGTTATGATTTTCCATCAAAAGCAACTTTCATTGAGATTGGAGGATTCCCTGGGGTTTTTTCTATCTTTTTTAAAAAGCGATTTAAATATGAAGTTTTTTTGCTGGATTATTTTATTAATCAAGAGATCCTTAACGAAATGGAAAGGATGAACAATCTTCCCAAAGGATCAATCAATCAAATAGAAACTGATTTTTTTGAATTCACGTCAGAAAAAAAATTTGATATTGTCTTCTCCTATGGATTTATTGAACATTTTACTGATACATATAATGTTATTAAGCAACATGTTGACTTGACTGATATAAAGGGTAAAATTTTAATATTGTTACCCAATCTTAAAGGTATGAGTGGATTGTTCTTAAAGTGGACAGATCAAAAGCTATTTTATAAACATAATTTGGATTCAATGGATCTTGATTTGTTAAAAAATATATGCAAATCGCTGAAATTAAACAATGTAGAAGTAAAATATTACGGCAGACCACATATATGGATTAATGCCTCGTCTAAGTTTGACAATGGATTTGTTAGGACAATGATTAAATACTTTAATGGTATTTCTCAGAGAATTCCATTAAGGAATAAATTTTTTGCCCCTTTAATTGCAGTAAAAGCTTATAGATAGGATTTATGATCTCAAAGCAATTTCTAAAATCATCCCTCGTCTATACCATTATTGGAGCGCTTCCTTATATCTCCGGAATTATCCTGATACCGTTTTTTACGAATTCATTGACGACTGAGCAATTCGGCGCCAACGCCCTTTATTTCAGCTTTCTTTATCTTATTCAGATTGTTTCGACTTTCGCCCTGGATTTTTACATCGGGATCTCGTATTTTGAATTCAAGGATAATCCGCAAAGATTCAAGCAAATGATTGGTACGGTCCTGATCTCCTTATCCTTTGTTGGTGGCCTTGTTCTCATCGTGTTTCTGTTACTTGGAAAGCAGATCTTTCATGTTGTTTTTCATGAGGCACCCTCAGTATTCTTCTACCCGTTTGGTTTCTTTACCGTCCTTACTGCAATCTTTAATGGATTCATTAAAACATACTCTAACCTGTTGATCAATCAACAACGACCAAAGAGGTTTTTCTGGATCAATCTCATGAATTTTATTTTGGTAGTAACGTTTTCTCTTCTTTTACTTCATTTTTTCCCTTTTACACTCTACGGACCGATTCTTGGACGGCTTTTCCCTTCGGTAATCTCATTCCTGCTCGTTTCTTTCTTTATGATAAAGGAGTTCGGATTCACTTATGATCTCAAGCTTATCAAACAAATCCGCAATTTTTGTATCCCCCTTTTAGTCTATTCATTTTCGATCTGGATCGTCAACTACATCGACCGGTTCTTTATCAATGGTTTTCTGAATGAGACCATCGTCGGTATTTACGATACCGCTGTTAAGCTCACACTTATTCTGGACATATTGCAGATCGGACTGAACAGCGCCATACAGCCAAAGGTATTCCTTATCTGGCAAAAGACGAAGAAACCGGGCAGTAACCCCGAAGTTAACAGGTATTACAACGTCATGACCGGGATTACCTTGATTTTAATTCCCTTATTCGTCCTGGTGATACCCTTGCTGGTTCCATTGGTCATTACAAAGAAAATATACTACCAGGCTTTTGCCTTTCTTCCCTTACTCAGTCTGGGGTTCGCCTCCAGGGTCTGGTTCTATCTTTTCATTGCCCCGATTTTCTATTTTAAACATACAAAAGTGTTGCCGCGGGTATTCTTCATATCGGCAATCATTCAGGCCATCATGACGTATTTCCTGATAAAGTATTTTTCTCTCATGGGTGCAGTATATGCGAATTTCCTCATAAAGCCTGTTCAGGCCTTGCTGTTATACAGGGAGAGCCGGAAGATTTTTAATTATCACTTTAACCGGTGGAAGATCGTATACCTGCCCATCATTTTTATGTGCACTGTGCTGCTCCTGAGTGGAATTTTCAGAAATTCCTCACCACTCCTGGTGGGCTCTTTTGAACTCCTGGTAAGTGCTGGAATGGTCTCATTTCTTTACAGGAAGGAGATATCGGGATTGCTGAAAAACCGGCTATCCTCTTCCTCATCCTGATTTCCGGTCTTTAACTGCCCTGAAAATGCTGGCATTCAGCTCGAAGCCGATCAGGATACTTATTGCATTGAAATAGATCCAGAGGAGAATGACCAGGAGGGTGCCGATCGATCCGTACAAAGCATTGTACTTGGAAAAATTATCAACATAAAAATTGAATCCCAGGGTTGTTATTACGATCAATAGCGTTGCAAGGGAAGATCCGGCAGAGATAAACCGGAACTGCCTCCTTTTTGCCGGGGCAAAATAATAAATGAAAGAGATTGTAAAGAATAACATGGCCACGGTGATGATCCATTTCAGAACAAGGATACCGGCGTAATAGACGCGACTTTCAAAAACGACTTGTGGTAATATAACCGATAAGAGCCAGGGCCCGAAGGTGATCAACCCGATGGCAATAATCAGGAGGATAGATATGATGAGGAGTAAAAAGATTGAGATCAGCCGTTGTTTTATTACCGAGCGTTCCACGATAATATGTGATGTATTGTTGAAGGCTTCGATCAGGCTGTTGATACCGTTTGTGGCAAAGTAGAGGGATAAAATAAAACCGATGGACAACAACCCTCCGCGGGGACGCGTGACAATATCTTCTACCGTCACTTGAACTGTCGCATATGCTGTTTGCGGCAGGAAATCACGGATCAGATCCAGCAGGGATTGCTGAAAATTATTGATCGGGATGAAGGGAATGATGGTGAAAAAAAAGATCAGCGACGGGAAAATGGCAAGAAAAAAGTTAAAGGATATGGCCGAAGCCCTGGAAGTAAGGTATCCCTGGTAGAGTCCTTTAAAGAAAAAAACCGCAACATCGTGCAAGGGCATACCGTCAAAACCGGGAAGTACGATTTTCTTTGACAGACCGATCACAACGGCGACCGGTTTCCAGGCAAGAATCTTATCAAGCAGCACTTCTTTTATCTCCTACATATCGAATAAAACTGACCATGGAATAACTTTAAGGCTCATATCAAGAC
>Ga0224522_1000309_pt1 | contig 18625 bp, 14 predicted proteins | sample CFST25metaG_FD_182733 | JGI IMG/M metagenome (GOLD analysis project Ga0224522, IMG submission 182733) | Peat soil microbial communities from Stordalen Mire, Sweden - C.F.S.T25 | ecosystem: Environmental > Terrestrial > Soil > Wetlands > Peat | place: Sweden: Norrbotten County, Stordalen Mire...
CCCTGTACCTGGATCATGAAATCGTGCGTCAGGCTGCACAGGAACTCAAGATTCCGGAAGAAAACCTGGCAGTCCGTGATGAAAAAGTTACTTCCCGCTGGCAGGCTATATTGCAATCATTCGTGGATACGAATTCGTGGGCATATGACCCTCCCCCGCTGGATACTCTCAATGATAAAAACCTTTATAAAGTTGAATCGGACATCATTACCAGAATTGCTAATCAGCGTAGTGCGGTTATCGTCGGGCGCGGCGGTCATTACGTCCTGCATAAGCATCCAAGATGTTTAAGTGTGTTCTTGCACGCCGATATTCACTTTCGTCAACAGCGTGTTCAGCGGTTATATAACGTTTCGGCAGCAGAAGCGCTAAAATTGATTAATTCCATCGACCAGGACCGGGGGTATTATCTCAAGGCTTTAACCGGGCAGGATTGGTTGGATGCCCGTCAGTATCATCTCTCACTCGATACCGGTGTTTTAGGGCTAGATAAAGTCGAAGATATTGTTATTAAAACTTTACAAGCCCGGTTTAGTGATGTTAACCTAGAAGCCAGAAAATAGCAGCGATAAACCTGATTAACGACCTGGCAGCAGGGAATTGAACTCAATATCCTGCATTTCTAACTGTGTTACAGTCTGTTTTACGGCTAAAATATTTACTATTGTATGATTAATATAGGAATCCAGTTCGCCAATATAGACCGGAAGGGAGGTTGCGACAATTGGGAAAAACAATTATTGAAAAGATTATGGCAAAGGCTGTCGGAAAATCTGAAGTTTCACCCGGTGAATACGTTCAATTTTCGGCATCCAATATCGACCATCCGTTCATTTTAACAGGTACGGATATGTCGGAACGCTTCGGCAAATGGAAAAGCCAGGACTGGACGCTTTTCGACCCGGGCAAGATAATTTTCGCTCCGGAGCATTGCGGTTCCTATACCCGGGTCGGTTCTACTACGACTAACCGTGAAAACCACCGCCGCAACAGTAACTGGTTAAAACAATTGGGTGTAGCAGATGATAATATCCTCGAGTTGGGCCGCATCGGCAACTGTCATCACCTCGCGGTTGAGAAAGCCCTGGCGCTGCCCGGCAGCGTCTACTTCTCAGCGATGACTGACGGTCATGCCATCACTGTCGGCGGTGTCGGCTGCTTCGGTAGCTGCATGTCCGCCTCGGCGCCTGCTTTTTTGCGCACCGGTTGGACCTGGTTCCGCGTCCCGGAAAGCATCAAGTTCAACATCACCGGTAAACTGCAGGACGGGGTCATGGGCCGGGACGTTTATGAATATATCCTGGGTCAAATCGGTCCCACCGGCGCGATATATCAGGTCATGGAATTCACCGGGCCGGTAATGGATAGTATGAGCATGGACGGCCGCCAATCAATGTGCTGTCTCGCTATGTTCACCGGCGCTAAAACCGGCATCGTTAATCCCAGCCAGGAAATTATCGACTTCTTTAAAGCGCGGACTAACGTTCATTTCGAACCGCAATATAGCGATAAAGACGCCAAATATATTAAAACCTACCAGTATGACGGCTCCAAAATTGAGCCGCAAGTCGTTGTCCCTCCGGATAGACACCTGGTGCATAATATCAAAGATGTCGAGGGGACACCGGTAACCAATGCTTTCCTCGGTTCCTGCGCCAGCGGCCGTGATGAAGATTTGCGTATGGCGGCCAGAATCCTGAAAGGGCGCAAGGTCCATCCCAAAGTTCTGTTCAATATCACTCCCGGTTCGACAGATTCGATGTCACGTGTCGACAAGGAAGGCGTAATATCCACCCTGCTGGATGCCGGCTGCTTTATTTGCGCTCCGGGCTGCGGCATGTGTCCCGGTTTCTACACCCCCCTGGCGAAAAACGAGGTGTGCATTACCTCCAGCACCACCAACCTACCGGGCCGTATGGGTGACGAGAGTGCGCAGGTCTATCTGGGCAGCGCAGCAACTGTAGCTGCCTCCGCTATCGAAGGGAAAATAACCGACCCGCGCAAATATTTATAGGGAGAATGAAAAATGGCACTAAAATTTAAGGGCAATGTCTGGGTTTTCGGCGATAACCTGGATGTTGACTATGAAATTGTACCGTTCCGGAAATTCGATGCCGGATTAATTAAACTGGAAGATGTTGGGAACTGGTGTATGTCCAATGTCGACCCTGATTTTGCTAAAAAAGTAAAGAAGGGCGATATCATGGTTGCCGGCACCAACATGGGCTGCGGTCACGACCATTTCCAGGCTAACCTGGCAATCAAACAGTGCGGGATATCTTGCGTCATCGCGGAATCTTTTGACCGTAATTTCTTCCGTAATTCTATCGCGGTGGGATTACCCATTGTTGAATTAAAGGGCATCAATGAGTTTGCGAAAGCGGCAAATGAACTGGAAGTTGATTTACACGCCGGCACGATTAACAATCTCACGACGGGAAAGAAATTGAAGTTCACTCCGTTCCCGGACTTCCTGCAGGAAATTCTCGAAGTCGGCGGTATGGACCAATATGCTGACAAGATGGTGGCGGCGGGCAAGGTTAAGAAATAGATCGATCCTGAATATCATAATAATATCGAGGAAAATTAGATGAAAAAAACAACTGTGCTGCGTAATCTGCTGAATGAACCGGGACTTTTATTGGTGCCGGGCGCCTATGATTGTATTACTGCCCGATGCGCCGAACTGGTAGGTTTTAAGGCCGTCTTCCAGAGCGGCGCCGGCGTCCGTGATTCACAATTGGGGATGCCGGATGTCGGTATCGCTACCGCCAGTGAAATTGTAAATTGCGCTAAATATATGGTAAACGCGATTAAAGTACCGCTCATCGTCGATGCTGATGACGGATACGGCGGCTCCCTGGCGGCCTACCGCACCACCACCGAACTTATCAAGGTCGGCGCAGCCGGCATGTTTCTCGACGACCAGAAACACCCGACCAAATGCCCTTTCCTGGCCGTTCAGGAAGTGCTTCCCCGTGAGGAATTTTACGGTAAAATCGGCGCGGTATTGGAAGCACGGGATAAAGAAGATAAGGATTTTGTCATTGTTGCCAGAATCGATGCTGCAGCTACGCTGGGCGATGAAGAATTACTAGTCAGAGCCAAAGGCTGCATCAAGCTGGGCGTAGATGTAATCCTGCCCCACGCTATTCCCCCGACTTCAAAATTCAAAGTTAGGAATAAGGAAACCCTGCAGGAACTTTTCAAGAAAATCGGGGCGCCGGAAGTCAAAATTTGGGCAATGGGGCCGCATGATTTTTCCGCTAAAGATTATGAGGAAATCGGCGCTAAAATGTGGGTTCCGGGCCCGCCCAACAGCGCCGTTGCCAAATATGTCATTGAATTATACAAAGGGCTTTATGAAAAGGGGACACTCGAGGGTTATCCTGCGCCCGGAGGCCCTTACTGGCAGTATTTGAACACACTGCGCGGCATTGATTTATATACGGAACTTGAAAGAAAATACGTCTTAATGGAACCCGAAAAAAAGGCATAAAGCGGAAAGGGAGAATTACCCAACATGAATTTACCCATGTTTGACCTGTCAGGAAGGACCGCAATTGTTACCGGCGGCGGGCGCGGAATCGGAAAGGGTATCTGTTTGGCTCTGGCACAGGCCGGTGCTAATATTGTGGTGGCAAATCGGGATACTGCAACGGCTGCAGAAACAGTGCGGGAAGTAGAGGCGCTGGGGAGAAAATCTATCGCCATACAAACCGATGTTTGCCAAAGCACTCAAGTTGAGAATCTGGTAAACAAGACGGTTGAAGTCTTTGGCACGCTTGATATCCTGGTCAACAATGCCGGGGGCACTACCAGGGAGATGCGGGTCCCTCCGCTGCAAGTAACTGAACAGATCTGGGATGATGCCATCGACTTGAACCTGAAAAGCATCTTTCTTTGCAGTCAGATTGCGGCCAAAGTCATGATGCAGCAGAAAAAAGGCAACATCATCAATATTTCCTCATGGTACGCTTATATGCCGTCTTTGGTAAGTATGCCCTACGGCGCTGCTAAAGCCGGTGTTAATAACCTGACACAAACGATGGCTCATGTTCTGGGCCCGTATAATATCCGCGTGAATGCGGTTGCGCCGGGGGCTGTGCCTACCGGTCCCGGTGACCCGGAAATGAGAGAGCGCCGCCGCAAATCCTGTCCGTTGGGACGGCTCGGTGTTCCGGAGGATATTGCTTGGGCTGTAGTCTTCTTCGCTTCCGATGCTTCTTCCTACGTTACTGGACAAGTTCTGTCCGTTGACGGTGCTATTCCCAAAATAGTTTAAAAAATAACGCAGAAATTTATACCCGTTTGGGTATTCATTTGAATAATTGATTAAAAAATGGAGAAAAAGAACACATGGCTATTGATGCAACTGAAATCACGCAGGAAATGATTGATGAATTAAAAAAGAGGATGAATATTGTTTGGAAGCCTCGCCGGCCGTATTTTAACACCTCGGCTACGAGAGATACCATTGCCCATTATTGCGACGGTATCGGAGATGTGAATCCTCTCTTTACCGACCCCGATTATGCAAAGAAATCTAAGTTTGGACGGTTAGTAGCCCCGCCGACTTTTCTGTACAGCGTTTATTGGGCAGCACAGGGCAGGGGTATGCCCGGTGTCCATGCCTGGCATTCCGGCGACCAGTGGGAGTTCTACAAACCCATCCTTGAAGGCGATACCTTTACCTATACCAACGAGCTGGTAGACGTTCAGGTAAAAGACAGCCAGATGGCCGGAAAAACAGTAATTCAATACCACGATATCAAATATTATAACCAGAGAGAAGAACTGGTCGCCAAGGCACATGATTGGTGTGTGCGCGCCGCGCGTAAAGCGGCCGAAGACAAAGGCAAGTATGCTGATATCAAAGCGGCAGAATATACCAAAGAAGAACTGGATAAAATTTTTAAAGATTACGAGTCCGAAATTGTCCGCGGGTCGACCCCGCGTTATTGGGAAGACGTTGTTGTCGGTGATGCGCTGCAGCCAGTCATTAAAGGCCCGCTTTCCCGCCGTGATATCTATGCCTGGCTGATCGGTGCCGGCAGCCCCTTCATCAAGGCGCATGGTTTAGCCATGGGATTCTTCCAGCGGCATCAGGGCGCTGATATGGTAGATGCTCGAACCGGTTTAGCTGATGTCCCTGAACTCGTACACATGGAAGATTCCCGCGCACAGACCATCGGTATCCCTGGCGCTTATGATTACGGCTGCCAGAGAATTTCCTGGTTGGACAATGTGGTTACCAACTGGATGGGCGATGACGGTTTTATTAAAAATCTCAACGGCACGCTGAAACGTTTCAATATTGTCGGCGATACCCATTGGATGAAAGGTAAAGTCACTAAGAAATATATCGTCGACGGCGAACATCTGGTTGACATCGAATGCTGGGGAGAAAACCAGCGCGGTGAAATTACGCTGCCCGGTTCCGCCACTGTCCGGTTACCCTCCAGGAATGCATTAAAAAAATAGATTCTAACAAAAAATAAATCTATTAATATTATCGGCTGTCCGGAATGAAAGTTTGGCGTTGAAATCCGGAGGGATTTACATGGCTTCCGATTGGAAAGAAGAGTATCGGCGAAAAACGGTCCCTGCTGAAGTAGCGGTCAAGGTCATTAAATCAGGCGACCGAGTCTCATTTACGCACGGGCGGGAACCGCCTTCCATTACCCGTGCGATGACTGAGCGCAAGCTGGAACTGAATAATGTCAAAGTCTTCATGCGTACTCCCTCACTGGATTTTGGCTGGTACCATGAAGATTGGAATGACAGCTTTCCGCTTGAGATAAGCTATGTGCGTCCCATTGCCAGAGATATTATGGCAGAGCGGCGCTGCGACTTTGTTCCGGGGAGCCTGATAGGTATCACACCCCAGAATCCTCAGGTCGGTGAGGCCGATGTTTTACTGATTGAACTTTCGCCGCCGGATGAAAACGGTTATTGCAGTTTTGGCGCGTCGGTTTGGGGTAAGAAGAAAGCTGTTCAATGCGCCAAAACCGTGATTGCTGAGATAAATAAGAGCTTTATCCATACTTTTGGCGACAATCATATTCACGTTTCGGAAATTGATTATTTTGTGGAGCAAACCACCGGGAAAAAGGCCGCTGGCTCTGACCAGCTTGGAAGAAAAGCCCCCGAAATAGGAGAGGAAGAGAAAGGCATCGCCGGATATGTCGGCAGTTTAATCCGGGACGGCGATACGTTGCAAATCGGTGTGGGCAGCGCCGCCGAATGTATCGCTCTAAATGGCAACCTGGATAATAAAGTTGACCTGGGATGGCATTCGGAAACTACCCCGCGCGGTATCATCCCGCTGGTCCGGAACGGCGTAATTAACGGAAAACGCAAGACCATCAATACCGGTAAACTTGTGGCCATCGCACTCGGCGGCAGCGAAGAGGACATGAAATTTGTCGACCGGAACCCGATGTTCGAGCTGTACGACTCAGATTATGTTCTGGATCCCAGGGTTGTTGCCTCCAATGATAGATTCGTCGGTATCAATGCCGCAGTTGCGGTTGACCTGACCGGCCAAATTGCTGCGGAATCGGTTGGGCCCTCGATTCTTAGCGGCCCCGGCGGACAGCTTACCTTTGCCATCGGCGCTCAATTATCGAAAGGAGGGCGCTTTATCACCACTTTGCAATCGACCGCCCGCGGTGGTAAACTATCGCGGATTGTTCCCATGCTGAAAGAAGGTTCCATGGTAACCGTTCCAAGGACTTTATCGGATATCGTTGTTAGCGAGTACGGTATTGCCCGCCTTCGCGGCAAGACACATCGGGAAAGGGCTCTGGAGTTAATCGCGATTGCCCATCCGGACTTCCGTACGGAATTGAAGCGGCAGGCTGAGGCTATGTTCTGGCCGTAGTTTTGATTGAAAGGACTGCATTCCATGGCAAGATTGATCGTTACAACAAGCTGGGATGACGGCAGTATTCTTGACCTCAAACTCGGCGAATTACTGACGAAATACGGCATTAAAGGCACTTTTTATATTCCCCGGTTTTCTAAACGGATTACTCCGATGCAAAAGGTTGATTTACTGGAACTGGCTGCCAAGCATGAAATCGGCGCTCATACTATTAACCATGCCCACCTGACACTGATTCCCCAATCGGAAGCCAAAACCGAGATCGAAGGTTCGAAATTATACTTGGAAGAAATTTCAGGTAAGAAAGTAAAAATGTTCTGTTATCCATTTGGTGAATTTAATAAGGATATTAAACAAATCGTGAAAGCCGGCGGATTCATCGGTGCGAGAACCGTTAAGTTTAATGGATTGAAGGGCATTCCTGATCCGTATGAATTCGGGATCACTACTGCTGCCTCAAATCACCAATCCGATGAAAGTGGTGAAATCGCGAGGTACTCACAAGCTGTTTCGATCAAGGTGCTGTCGGATTGGGAAGTAAAAGCTAAGGTATTATTTGATTTAGCCTTAGCGGAGGGCGGCATCTGGCACCTTTGGGGCCACTCCTGGGAAATCGACGACCATAATGACTGGAACAAACTGGAAAGTGTGCTCAGTTATGTCTCGCACCGTCCGGGAGTAATTTACGCTTCGAATGGAGAAACTCTGGACATTGTTTACAGCCGGAACTGACAACTACCTTAGACACTAAACTTTGATATAAGAAATTGTTTTTCTCCATCCTTTCATCAACCGGTTGAACCCGGAATCCCTTTTTAACTCTTCGGTATTTTTGTTTTTACTTTTTCCGGCCGGCTTCCGATATAAGCCGGAATTATGGCAACCAGGGTAATTATTCCCAGGATCAGGCAGGCATGGTTTATCGACTTCAGAAAAAGCGGGGCTTCAATTGGATTGATTAATTGAGTTCCTTTGACTGTCACGGAAAGCTTGTTATAGGGTATCACCAATGTCATCAGTAACATGGCAAAGGGCACGCTCAGCACACCGGCCGATTGGCTGATAGTATTTCTGATACCGCTGGCTACTCCCCGTTTATCCGCCGGGACAGCACCCATTATCATGCTGGAATTAGCTGGAGCAAACAGTGCCAATCCAAAACCGAATAACATTAGACTGATTAACAATGTAAGGTAGGAAGATTTTTCATTGAGCGTCGAAAACCATATCAGCGCCGCCGCATTTAAGGCTAAACCCATTGAAACAAACATCCGGCTGCCGTATTTATCCGCTAATCTTCCGCTAATCGGGTTCAGGACAAGAATCAGAATGTCCATCGGAATCAGTAAAATGCCCGTTTTTAAAACGCTGTAACCCAGTATCAGCTGAAGATATAAAGACCTTAAAAAAGGACCGCAGCCGAATGTGAGATTGTTTATGAAGCTGGCCAGATTCCCTGTGGCAAATTGCCTTATCTTGAAAAGCTTTAGATCGAGAGTCGGATATTTTTGTCTTAACTCAATAAATATTACCGCGATGAAAAATACCAACCCGCCGGCAAGGATGGCGATATTACGGGGTGAAGTGGGGTTGCCCACAATCAAAGCCAGCAGAATCGTTGACAGCCCGATACAGTATAAAATTGAACCGGCGTAATCGAATTTCTGTCCAACGGTTTTTATACCAATCTCTTTTAAGCGGAAGTACCCCCAGAGCGTCCCGAATATCCCGATGGGGACATTAATCAGGAACATCGACCGCCAGCCAAAAAAGGTAATCATGATGCCGCTGAGCGTATAGCCGGCAACGGCCCCGAAATTCGCCGCCATCATATTTGTTCCCAATCCCGTTGCCAGTTCTTCCCTCGGAAACGCATCGGTAATAATGGCTGAGCTGTTGGATATCAGTAAGGCTGCGCCGGCGCCCTGTAGGAACCGGAAGGTAATCAGCTGCTCGCCGTTTTGAGATAATGCGCAAAGCAGTGAGCCAATCGTGAAGATTACAAACCCCAGGTTATAAAGTTTAACCCTGCCGTACAAATCAGCCAACCGGCCGAACATCACTAAAAGTATGGTAATCATGAGCTTATAACCGGCGATAATCCAGACACCTTCTTCGATATTGGCGTGCAAATTCTGTAAAATCGTAGGGAGCCCGATGACCACGATGCTTGAATCCAGCGCTGCCATAAAGCTGCCGACGTTAGTAACGGATAAGGCTACCCATTTATAATCCATTTTTAATTTCATTAAAAACTCACATTTTCCTGTTTAGTTTAGGTGGCTGACTACAGCGAAAACAAAATAATCACGACATATTAAAAATAATAATCGATGCTTTTAAGAAATAATTACAGCCAATGAATATTTCTGAGAGCGGTGGGGATTTACACGTTTCTTGTATATGAACATTGCCGGTAGAAAACATGTTTTAAGTATAATTATTTTCATGCTTCTTTTCAAATATTGAATATGGACTAAAATATATTTTTAATTTCCGGTAATCTTTTTTGTATTATTCATCCGCATTGATAAATTGCATTGGGACGGCATATAATCAAATGAACCCACCTCTCGAAAAGTCGTACTGCACCGGTAGATTAATATTTCTCGGTCTTGTTCTAAAATAAGGTATTGGCGCTTAAGAGGGGGTTACATCATTGATAATCAGGAGTCTGGTAATCATCAAGATTACCGTTGCGATATTCTAACGATGTTACCGAAATTCATTTTATATCCGGGTGATGAAGAAGTTTTAACGTGAACCTGTTAACTCGCATCCGGCAATTCCTGGCAGTAAATTCCTATCGTTTAAAACAGGGCTGGCCTATTTGGCTGGTCAGTTTCGTCACATTTCTGAATGGTATTTGGAGTATTGCCGGTGTTCTTCTTGCCAGTGTGCCCCGGCGATTGCAATATTTTTTACCATTCGGTGTGTTTCACTGGACAAAGTTACTGACGCTTGTGCTCGGGTTTATCCTGGTATATTTGTCCTTGCATTTATTTCAACGGCGCCGGGCTGCCTGGTGGGTCGCTGTTTTTGCCGCCGGGTTGGAGACTGTTGCCCATATCGTCCATCTGAACACCTGGTTCACCGCATTACCGCCGGCTGCGACCTTCGCCTTATTAATCGTTTTTCGTAATCGTTTTTCAGTGCGCAGTGAGTCACGAAATATCAGATTGGGTTTCGTGCTGCTGTTCGGCAGCCTTATTGTCGCTCTGTTATATGGTACTTTCGGCTTCTGGGTTTTAGGCCGGAGCGACTTCGGCCTTCCCATTTCTTTTCAGGGCGGACTGATTCGGAGTCTGCGGCAATTTCTCTTGCTGGGTAATCCGGACATTATAAGTTCCGGTCGGGAAGCCCGATGGTTTTTACAATCGTTGGATGTGCTGGGAATCGTAGCCGCCAGTTTCGCAACTTATAGCCTGTTTCGCCCGATTGTGTTCCGTTTTATCCAACTTCCCCAGGAACGTGCCCGCGCTGCATCGATAATTGAGAAATACGGTAAATCTACGTTTGATTATTTTAAACTCTGGCCGGATAAATCATTCTTTTTTTCCACAAGCCGCGAATCTTTTATCTCTTACCGGACGGTAGGAGGGGTCGCTTTTTGCCTGGCCGATCCGGTGGGACCGGATGGGGAGAGAGATGCGGTGATTAAGGCCTTCCTGAAATTCTGTGAAGAAAACGGCTGGCAGGCCGCCATGATGATGCCCGATGAACCTGATGTCTACAATCAGTACGGGCTTTCCCTTTTCAGGGTTGGGGAAGAAGCGATTATTGATTTGGAACATTTTGCGGCGCACACAATTAGTACCCGGCATCTACGCCGGATTTGCAAAGTATTTGAGGGAGAAGGTTTCCAGGTTGTAAGGTATAAGCCGCCGGTGCCGCTGATGGTGCTGAATGAAGCGCAGCAAATATCGCGGCAGTGGTTGGCATTGCCCCATCACCGGGAGTACGGTTTCTTTCAGGGGAAATTCGACAGAGGATATATGGAAAAATGTACGCTGTGTGTACTGCGTGACAAAGACGGGAGAATGGTTGCTTTCATTAATGAGGTCCCTTCATACCGGCCCGGTGAAGCCGCTTTCGACCTGATGCGGTACGTACCCGGTTCTCATTGGGGGGCTATGGACTATCTCTTTGCCCAAATGATGCTCATTCAGAAAAAAGAAGGTTTCCGCACGTTTAATTTCGCCGTGGCCCCGTTTGTGGGTATAGGTGACCGGCCTGATGCCACATTGACGGAAAAGGCCGTAAACCAGATATTTGAACGGCTGGATTGGTTTTTACACTCAAAGGGCATCAAGCAGTACAAGCTTAAATTCGAGCCTCAATGGCGCGATGTTTACGTTGCCTATCAGGGTGGTCCTATCGGTTTGTTACGGTTGGCATTAAACGTAAACCGTATCCTGTAACAAACACAGTTGGAGTGCCGCCGATTAAACCTGCAAATTATCTTTTAACCTTATAAAAATCAATGGGTTGAAATTGTTACATCGTTGAAATTCATAATCCCCAATGCGTTTATGCTTAAGTTTTTAACCCATGGTTGAATCAGCATATAGCTTTTCCCGAAAGTTAACGGCAAACAGGCGGCATCATTCACCATCAATTGTTCAGCTTGCTGATATAGCTCAAAGGCTTTGGTCTGATCCTGTGTCTGATTAGCCTGTTGAATTAATGAATCAAACTGCGGATTTGAGTATCCGCCGTAATTATAAGTGGAACCGGAACTGAATAAGATATCGAGGAAATCCTGGGGATAAGGATAATCGGCAATCCAACCGGAAGAATACATCTGGTCCTCTTCTTGCGCAAGCTGGGCGTAGTATACTTCAGGAGCCAATTCACGTATCTGTATAGTTACTCCCAGATTTTGTTTCCACTGGTACACTAAGGCCTGAATCAGCGGACTGGTGCTGCCGCCCTCTCCGGCGATGGTTAAAGTGATTGTCGGCAAATTGGCGACATTGCCGTATGTAGAGGCTTTAATCAATGCCTGGGCCTTACTGACATCGAAACCCAGCCCAACCAGATTATTATTGTATCCCGGTATCCCGGGCGGTAATATCCCTTCCGCTTTTTGGGCCATGTTCCGGTACGTCAGATTGAGAATTGTATCTTTATCGATGGCTAAACTGAAGGCTTGTCTGATATCGGGATCATTGAATGGCGCCTCTTTGCAATTAAAACCGATGTAATCAACACTCAAGGAAGGCGATTGGGACAGGTCCTGATTAAAAGGCCCCGATGGGTCCATAATCTGGTCGTAGTATGCCGCCGAAGGGTTGGTTAAATCTATCTGCCCTGTTTCAAATAAGTCCATGTCGCTGGTAGTGCTGTTCAGCGTCATATGAACCTGAGCGATTTTAGGCAGGTCGCCGTAATACAGGTCGTTTCGCGCCAGGATAAAATCGGTCTGCTGCTTCCATTCCTGGACGGTAAACGGCCCGGTTCCGATGGGGGTTTTCCACCAGTTGGTACCGGTATTCACGTTGTTTTTTTCCACGATAAAAGATGCTGGGAATGTCAATTTATATAAGAAATATGATTCGGGGGAATTGATTGTTACCTGTAACGTATAATTGTCGATCACTTTGACGCCGCTGATCTGTGTCGCTTTGCCGGACAACTCATCGTTTACCCCTACGATATCCCCGAGATATTCTGCTGCTGTAGGAGAGTTAGTCGCCGGATCGGCCGCACGGTTCCAGGAATATTGAAAATCATTCGCAGTTACCGGCGTGCCGTCTGAGAATTTTACATCCTTGCGTAAATGAAATGTATAGGTCAAGCCGTCAGTGCTTACATTCGGCATACTGGCGGCAATGTCCGGGACCGGTTCTAAATTATTGTCTAATTTTAGTAATCCGCTGAAGATTTGCATGATATACGAAGCAGACAGCGCCTCATTGGATGCGGCCGGGTCCAGTGTATATGGGTCGGTATTAGTGAAAGTCAACACGCCGCTGCCGGGCGTCGCAGCCGAAGAGGAAGTTGTGGTACTGGAAGAAGCCGTGCTTGTTGATAAACCGCACCCGGCTAACATGCTTACGAAGACTAATATCAATGCCAGTGATAAAAACAGTATTTTTTTCAAAGCGGACCTTCCCTTTTTGTTCTGACCTATTTCCGACCGATGTTGTAATTCGAACTTGTTCCTGCTTTCTGATTTAAAATATTTCCCGGATTAATGAATCTGGTAATTTCCGGTGCTTGAGCTCAGCCAAGCCTTCCATTGTGTAAATAATCCGTCCATGTCGAAGCCGTAAATTGTCTGTAAAGCCCCGTCGTAGGACGATCCCTGTTGGAAAGTATCCAGCAATTCGTTCATTTTAGTAGAACCGTACTGGTTAATCAGGTAGGCGACAATACTGACGCTCTCGGCATAAGACAGATTGGCCTTATCCGGGTAGGCTGAGAAAGGATCGCTCAGGCTTCTAACCGTGATAAGGCTGTTGCCGGTAACCGCCGAAGCTAAAGGTGTAGTAAACTGCGAAGGTAAAGTTACCCCAAAAAATTGAATGTGCACTGCCAGCCCTTCATTTAACCAGAACGGGATATCGTTATAAGGGTTATAGATAATCTGATTGACTACAACATGGGTCAATTCATGGTCGACGGCCGGAAGTTCGGCACTTAATTGACCCGGTTCGATAATCACATAAATGGCATTATATTGACTTACTTCTTCACCACCCGACCACTCCGGCGCGCCGAGCACCGATGATTGGTAATCTTGCGTACTGGTATAAACGGAGATATTTACTGTTTTATTCGGTGATGCCCCGGTATTACTGGCAATGGTCTTTAGAGCATTTTGGGCCTCGGTCATTATTGACGCCCCAAAGGACTGGTTTTGGCCGTACCAGTAAACATTAATCTTGCCCTGGGTTAAAGTGTTCCACGTATGATTGTTATCGTAGACGGTATATTGAGTTGGTGCTGTTTGCAGAATATCCCCCGCGGTATCTTTTACTTTCCACCAGTATTCAATATTAACTCCGGGAGGGATTTGGCCGTACTGCTGCATGTTAAGTTCGTAAGAAGCATCGACCGACTTTGATGGGTTAAAAGTTACTTCGGCTTCACTGGTTACCTGGGCATAACTCATTTGGGTAACCTGATATTCCAGACGGATATCCGTGATATTCGTGTTGTTCTGCACGTGGCAGGAAAATGTAAGGCTGTTGGGATAATCTACTTGTATGGTGCTGTTACTCACCGCAATTTGGCCCGCTGTCTGCGCATATACCGGCGCAATTGCGGAACCGCAAACGGTTAACAACAAACATAAAGAAACAGCTAATATGGCAACCTTTTTAATCATGTTCCCTCCAGGATTACGAATTAATCTTAACGTCTAATAAATTTAACCCCGATAAAGGTAAATACTCTTGCTCTTTTGTTTTATGAAACGAATACCGGATTTTATAAAGTTCTTAAGTAATATTATAATATTCTTTGTAAAAATTCGCAGAACTTCTGAATTAATCCCGTTCAGATTCAAGTTTCGAACGGACTTGCCTCAACTTTATTAATATGTCATCCTCCATTGTATCATTATAGGACAAAGTTATTTTAGAATTCAGTAACGTCTGTTAGGTGGTGTTTTCACTGCCGGTGCGATTCCGGTGTATAGTGTATTTATGATGTTATTTCAAATGTATAAAATACCATTGCTGCCTTATAATTATTATGTTGTGATGGTTTTAAAATACATTTCTTTCAGGAATAAAACCTGAAGTGTGGCTAAGTATGTATAGTCTCGGACTAAATTGGTGTCCGTAAAAACATGGTTATTTTGGGTAAAATAAAGAATATTATTATTAATAAAATATTCCTCCGCTTTGAGCTTGTAGCGCTGGCTATTCTTACAGTAATAGCCTGCCTATTGTATATTTCTGACGTTCCTCCTGTTATGGCACAATCCGCCGCGGCTGCATTACCGGACGTAGTAATACCGCAAAGCGGGCAGAGAATTCTGGTCTTCTCGCCGCATCCCGATGACGAAACAATCGGCGCTGGCGGGTATATTGCCCAGTCAATCGAGAACGGCGCTGACGTGAGGATTGTGCTGGTTACGGACGGTGACTTTCACGGTAATGAAGATGTCCGTTACGCCGAGTTTAAAAAGGCAACTCAAATTCTGGGTGTTTCCGGCAGCCAACTGGTATTCTTGGGTTTACCGGATGGGAAACTTGATAAAATGGATCCGCCTGCGCTCTATAGCGCTTTGCAGTTGCAAATCGCGCAGTATAATCCCGACATTGTAGTTTATCCGGACATACGGGATGATAATCCTGACCATTCCGCAATCGGCAAAATGATGGAGAAAATATTGAAAGCCGATCCCAACGAAATAACCGGATATGCGTATTTGGTGCATTATAAACTCATTTGGCCGCGGCCCAGAGCATTGGCTCCGAGACTTAATCTTACACCACCAAACCGCCTCCTGAATGCCAATACCTCATGGGAGAAGGTTCCTCTGTCACAAACGGATGAAAACCTGAAGTCAGCTGCGATTAATACATATAAAAGTCAGCTCGATAATCCCTGGTTACATGGGCTATTACTTTCGTCCATTCGCCGCAGTGAGCTGCTGGCGGTTCCTAAGAACACAGATACTCCGTGATTTCTATCCTTTCAAACGGCTTTCATGACTTTTTCCGGTTGTTTCGACTGCCGCTTGTAGTTGGCAGGCGTAAATCTTTAAATCCCGGCTTCCGGCTCGTTTCAAAGTTTCCTGCTGTTCATCTTGTGTTCATTTTGCATTAATAGTCTGTTCATTTTAAAAATGATAAACTGAAACTAGTAAGTAAAAAGAATTCCTGAATCATCGAGAACATTCTCAGTGATAATAGTTAATGAATGAGAATAAAAAGGTGGGGAAATATGAAGCGTGTTTCTTTTAAATTCATAATCGGATTGTTAGTGATAATTATAGCCGGGAGTGTTTTTGCCGCGGGATGCCAATTAAATAGCAGTTCCCCGACCGCCTCTACAACCAATACTCAGATTGCGCAGAATTCTACCACGACAGCAACCGGTTCCGGTACTGTTAGCCAGACTTCAGCCGGTGTGGAGTCTATTTCCGCAATCTATAGTCAAGCCAGCCCGGCCGTCGTTGAGATAAATGTCACGGTACAGGAAATGGGATTTTTCGGTATGACTACAGCCACGGACCAGGGTTCGGGTTTCCTGATTGACGCTAATGGCGATATTGTTACCAATAACCATGTCATTGAAGGCGCAATCAGTATTCAGATTGTACTAGCGAATGGGACGACGATTAATAATGCCCAGGTAATTGGGACGGATGCCGCCGACGACCTGGCAGTGGTAAAAGTAGCCGCATCGGCAGTTACCGGGATTACGCCCCTTCAATTTGGTGATTCCAGTGCCGTACTTCCGGGGCAGACGGTTATCGCTATCGGCAGCCCATATGGTTTTATGAATTCGGTGAGTGCTGGTATCATCAGCGGTATAAATCGTCAAATCACGGAAACCGATACTTATAGCGGCACCTACATCAATATATCCGGGACTTTGCAGACTGACGCAGCAATCAATCCGGGTAATTCCGGCGGGCCGCTGCTGGATACCAACGGACGCGTTATCGGCGTTAATACCGAAATACAGAATTCCTCGGATGGTGGAATAGCATTTGCGGTACCGTCCAATACCGTACAGAAAGCACTGCCAACCTTACTCAAGGGAACAACGAATGGCGTCTCAAGCTGAAGAGTTCATAAACTGAGGCGGAGGGAAGGGATTCAGTAATTAAATTGTAACATTAACAAACAAAAGGGCAAGGGGCCTGAATAAACCCAGAAATATTATATAAGGAGTTATCAAAATGAAAAAAAAACTATTGATTGTCGCAGGTCTTTTGATGATGGTAGGCGCCTTAACAGGCTGCCTTAATCCATCGTCTACTACTACGACTGCTGCATCGAACACAACCGCTGCGGCATCCGGTACCACAACTACCCGTTCTTCTTCTGCCTCTGTATTGGGCTCAGTCAGCGATCTTGAGACGACACTAGAATCCATATATGCTCAGGTCAGTCCATCAGTGGTTCTGATTAATGACAATATGCCTGCCTCTGCTGCCAGTATCGGTGGGCCGGCATTAGGTTCCGGGTTTGTTTGGGATACCAATGGCGACATTGTCACAAATAATCATGTGATTGACGGGGCCTCGAATATTACGGTTACTTTTTCCGACGGTACGGTTGTTAATGCCTCTCTGGTAGGAGCAGATTCAAATAGCGATTTAGCAGTCCTGAAAGTGAATCCCAGCGGTTTAAACCTGCAGCCGGTTACTATGGATAAGAATGCGCCCCAAGTAGGGCAGTTAGCGATTGCTATCGGTAATCCGTACGGCCAACAGAATACATTGACCGTGGGCTTCGTTAGTGCCGTCGGGCGCCTTATTCCGACCACCGAAAATGCCACTGGACCGACATACAGCATCCCTGATATTATTCAAACCGATGCCGCCATCAATCCGGGCAATTCCGGCGGCGTCCTGCTGAACGATTCCGGAGAAGTTATGGGTATCACCCAGTCTATCGATACCTCATCTGGATCTTCTTCCGGTGTCGGGTTCGCCATTCCCGCATCCATTGTGGAACAGGTTATCCCTGCTCTAATCAGTACCGGTATTTACCCGCATCCATATCTGGGAGTCACCGTTACCTCGCTTGACCCTGCCACAGCTGGCGCTATGAACTTAACATCCGGACAGCGCGGAGCTTTGGTAGAAGCTGTAACCTCCGGCAGCCCGGCGGATAAAGCGGGTCTTAAAGCAGGTTCCACTAACTTTACAGATAATGGTGCGCAGATCGCAATTGGCGGAGATGTCATTATTGCTTTCAACGGTCAAGCGATAAAGAGTTCCGATGACCTGATTACCTACCTGGCCGATCAAGGGGTTGTAGGACAGTCGGCAACACTGACAATAATACGCGGCGGAAAACAGATGGATATTACTGTTACACCCGGGGCTCGTCCTACCTCGTAGTTGTGAGAATAAACTTAACATAATAATAACCTGATGTATCTAATAATGGCTTCGGTTATAGACCTCTAAACCTATAAATCTATAGCCGGAGCCGTTTTTTATATGGTTTTTACCATTTCGGAACTGTTCCCTTGTGGGCATCTATTCATTCAGTATTCATATATAGTTAACAGAACATTCATGTTCGTGTGCTAAACTGAAATCGTTTCCCTTTAGTGTTAGAAAGGAGGCCTTAAATAATGAGGACAATCCGGAGGTCACTACTGAACATCGTCCGCAATCCGGGGAGAAGTGTAGTAGTGATGGTAATTCTTGCAGTGAGTCTGGGACTGGCATTAATTATGTTCGAAGTCCATGCCGCTTCTGCCAGCCAGCTCAGTAAAATCAGCGGCAATGTCGGGAATGATATTACGGTCAGGCCCGCCGGTTCTTCCGGTTTTGGCGGCGGTGGTGGTGGTGGAGATAGTGCTCCGCTGCCGCAAGCCCAGGTAGACCAGCTTAGCAGTTTGCCCCACATCAAAGTGGTGCAAGAGACGGTAAGTACCAGTTATACGGGGAGTGAACTGGTTTCCGGGATTAGTTTTACTTCGTCAGGTTCTTTTTTCGGTAATGCCACACCCGTCGAGGTACCTAATTCAGCTGTCAGCGGAACGCCCCGTTTTGGGGCGATTACGGTGATGGGGGTCAGTCCCACCGGG
>Ga0224522_1000310_pt1 | contig 18443 bp, 19 predicted proteins | sample CFST25metaG_FD_182733 | JGI IMG/M metagenome (GOLD analysis project Ga0224522, IMG submission 182733) | Peat soil microbial communities from Stordalen Mire, Sweden - C.F.S.T25 | ecosystem: Environmental > Terrestrial > Soil > Wetlands > Peat | place: Sweden: Norrbotten County, Stordalen Mire...
GGAGATGCTCTAACTAAATTAAATAAATTCGATGAAGCATCAAAAGCATATGACAAAGCGATCGAAATTGACTCGCAAAACTCAAAGCTTGGCGCTGAAGACAATAATGGAGAATAAAGATTTTTGGAGCACTGGATAAGTTAAATATTTTATAAAATATGAGTTTTATATCAATTATTGCTTAAATTCTATAAGGAATTTATCAAGAAAAATTGATATGAAACATAATATATTTTATTTTTTGGATTATAGAACACCTGAAAATGCGGAAGAAATGTTTAAAAAACTTAGAAAAAGCAAGAAACGAAAATAAATAACCTGATAGATATTGTGCTTTTGACTTGCTTGGCGAATCTTTGCCACATATAGCACCAGATACAGAAAGTCTGGTCTCTTGGTAAAAACCTAAAATGTTCAAAAGTACACAAAAAATGAAGACAAAAGCTAATGGACTCTATGCTCTTAACGGTAATAACTTCATAGATTTCAAAGAAAATTCTAAGGCAAAAGTGTATGTTAATTTCTAGAGAGAATAGACAAATAAAATAATCATACTATCACAGTTGTACTGGTTAACTCAAAAACACATCGTTAAGAGATTATGATCGAAAATAAACAGTAGATCCCCATGGTAAATACCTATCGATCTACTTCTTATTAGTGTAACATCACTAACTTTTGATACCCATTAGCTAATAGAGTTGTTATTATCGCAGAATTTGTTATTACCTAATCATTCATTCCTAATTAAAAATATCAGAATATTGTGAGAGCACAAAATTAATTAGAGAAATCAATACTTTGGGAAACTAAACTGATTATATTTTATTATACAATAGCAGCTATTTATTTATATTTTACTTCTCAATAATTTTCAAAAATATAAATATCTCTAACATCCGATTATTCTCATAGGATCATCGATAAACCCAAAATTTTGGCTTTTTGCTTATAAGGGCCACATAAGCAATTTGTTGAAATCGGAAATTTATCTAAATTCTGTTTATTTTACTTTTTAAGGTAGCACACTATTATTTTGTGAATAATAATTAACCTGAAAACTTATTGATATCTAAATATTTTCTTATTTGATCTAAAAAATTGAAGAGTTTCAGATATCGAAAGTCGAAAAGTTTAATTTGATTTAATTCAGTTCTGCGATTACCCCAAAAAAGATCCGGAAATCTTTCAACACCGAGAACTTAAATATCATGAAAATATCAACTATGTAATGGTAGGCTACTAGGCTAATGAATACTAAAATAAATCGTATTTTTACGATCCCAGTAGATATTAATGACATAAGTTTTAGGCAAAAAGGGTGAACTTTTAGGCTTATAGAATTTTTATAACAGAAGACCCAATTAGATTCCAATGGAAAAAATTGTAAAAATGGTACTGAGTCTTTTAACCATTACCCTCCTAACCACGGTTATTGTTTATGCCACCCTTCCCTACTTAAACTATTTTTTAGGGGCCTTTATCCTCTACATTATATTCAGATCTCTTTATCATTTTTTCGTAAAGAAAATTCGGCTCAATAAACAATTTGCTGCAATTTTGGTGATAATTATTTCAATATGTGTTGTACTCATTCCATTGTATTTTCTCCTAGGTATAATTATTAATGAAATCCAACAGCTTTTACTTAACCAGGCGTTTATTATTACATCTATTCAATCTGAAAACCAATTTTTCACCCATTATCTGTCAGGGCTGGGGATCCCTACTGATGTTCTCCAAAAACAAATACAGGAAAGGGTTATGAGCATTGGTTCTGAAGCCGTCAATTACACAAGTAAGTTCATTTTTGGTTCAATTCAGATACTGAGCCAGCAGTCTATAGGCCTATTAATTATGTATTTTTTGTTTTACTACCTCTTAACAGGAGAAGATTCTATCTTTGTACACAAAATTTATGCAGCAGTTCCATTCAATGAAAAAAATACATCCACTCTACTAGGAGAGTTCAGCAGAATTGTCAGAACAACTATGATTTCAAATGGGGCTGTAGCCCTTTTCCAGGGTGCAATTCTGACGATAACTTTTTTGATCGTAAAAATTCAGGGAGCTTTTCTCTGGGGTTCTATCGCAACACTCCTTTCTTTTTTGCCCATTTTCGGATCAACCTTAGTCTGGGTTCCTGCAACTGTTATTGAGTTCCTACTGGGGGACTATACTGCAGGTAGTGCTATTCTTGCTGCAGGGATATTTGTAAGTATAGTGGATAATTTTCTCAGGCCCATGATCCAAAAAAAAGTTGGAGAAATCCATCCTTTTTTATCTCTTATTGGGATTATCATAGGAGTATCACTTTTTGGATTGCTAGGAATCATTATAGGCCCCCTTCTCCTTTCCTACTTTATTCTGACCTTAGAAATGTTCTCCAAGGAGTACCTTTCTTAGATGGAGTAAAAATATAATTGTGGGAGAGAGTTACTGAAATCCATAAGCATGAGAATTGAGATCTACATTGTTTACAAGCATTTAGTGTGTTCTTTTTTAAATCAGATCACAGATTAGTCCCCAAAACGGAATTACAGTTTCAACGCATTAATCATCAGAGTTTCTTGAGACTATGCAAAAAATACTTTCACTTTGCTAGGCTGAAATTAATAAGTACTGGAGTAGTTTTTGTTATGGAGGTGGATACAATGAAAGAGTTCTTCAAAGGATTGGTGGAACGTGCTCAGTACTATGAGCAGTTTGAAATCTTCAGAAACAAAAATCTCTTGGGAGAATTTAGGGATGTACGGGTAATTGACCTTAGTACAAAATCTTCAATAGTAAGTATGTGAAGTATAATTTGTTGACTAGAAGCCTAAAAATAAAATTAATAAAAATAATAAAAATTAATTAAAAGCTGCAAAACCTCTAAAAATTATTATCATTAAAAATGGGATTAAATAGTCTGTCGGGATTAGGAACAGAAGGTAACAAATAAAGGCGGAAAGAAAAATTACCTTCCAAAATAATATTAAATTTTTTGAATAAAGAACACAAATTAATGAAAGTATTATTCACCATATCTTTTTCTGACTATTGAGCTCATTATTATCTTGATCAGTAAGGTTTTCATTGGTTTGTGTTTTAAAAACCGTTCCAAAACTAATAAGTGAATTGCCATGTAAGTCTCAAGTTTAACTTTGATCACAGATGCAAAATTACCTTTGGGTAATTCACCTGGCCAAACAAATTTGCTGGTCTAAATTGTCAAAAATAGTGAATTACTCTTGTTGTTTTGATATTCATAAAAGTTTTTTCATAGCTTCATCCTCAGTATATCCGGTTAAAAACAACAACAGAGTTTAGATAGAGATGATGATTCAATTTTAGATCTTAAAAATTTGGTTATATAAAAAAATGTGATGTTCTTGCATTTGAATCAACAAGTGACCTTTGGTTTTCTGTTAACCACCCATACGGACAATATGATCTGCTTTATCAGAGATGTCCATGCCTGTTACTTCAGTGGCAGGTAGTTGACACCATGTAAAAATTGTTCTTATTTTTTGTATTTCAAATCTTATAAACTCTCTTAATGCTTTTTTTTGTTCGGTTTGCACATTAGATATCAAACGATAATCATGATTTTTCTGATCTACAAATAATGGATCCACGTATATATCAGTCTTCGAATCGGCGTTTTTATAACGTCCACCCCTATTATTGTAAAGTAAGTTATTTTCCAACACGAAGGTATGTGTTTCAGGTAGATAATTGATTACACCGTACCCTGTTCCATCAGGATCTTTTTTCCGCTCCTGGGTATTTACGATAATATTATTGCGGACAATTGTTGTATATCCTATTCCTTTAGGTGAAAGATCTATGGAATCACCTGCACTTTTAGGATACATATGGATAATCGCAGCATGATATACACCGTCAAACACATTATTCTCAATGAGAGTATCATAAAACCCACTTGTCACTATACCCCCTACCCAATCAATACTTGGGTTCTTACCAGTGCTATAAAAGATATTATGATAAATGTGGACATTTTTCGCGTCGTCCTTAAAATCAGGTTCTCCACAACCTATCAGCCAGATTCCAGGTCCATAAGTGTCATGGATAGTATTGTTATATACCTCTACATCGTTAACTTTGTTTTTTGATTTCTCTATTTGAATTCCCGAGCTACCTGCACTCCAGTTATAAAAGGAGTCAATCATATTATCATGAAATTTTACATGGTTTGAATCCCGTATTCTAAGACCACTATCAGTTCTGCAGGTTATGCAGTTGTTCCAAGCTGAAACATTTTTGCACTCAATGGCATAAAGACCATCATGCCCTAATTTATACACCTTATTATTATAAAATTGAATATTGGAACTATTTTCTACTCTCAATCCATCTCCATGCCCATCATGCATGTACATATCATGAATCTGTATGTCTTTAGAGTAAAGGAAACGGATCATATTGTAATATCCTTCCCCGTTTTTTTTGTCCTCATTATTATCATGATTTCCATAAATTTCAAATCCTTTTATAGTAACTCCATGGATCCCAGCACTGTTCATTTCCTTTATCATTGGCTTACCAGCTGGCCAATCTGCCTTGTTTTCAAGTTTAATTACGGCTGTAGGATCGCCTTCCAGGACTGTATTGTTTCCAATAAAAATGCTATTGGAGATGATGTATGTATTGGGGCCCCTCAAATGGACGGTTGTGAACTGTGGATTTTCTTCAACATATGCAAGAGCTTGATTTATTTCTATTTGGTCATCACTCCCATTGCAATTGAAATCTCCACTTCCATCCCCAGCTACATAGATCGTCTTATTTGATGATACAATGGGGAGATTTGTATGTATTCTTGAAAGGATGATTATACCCAGTGCAATCAAAAAAATTAGAATTACAAAGACAACGAAAATTCCTATCTTTTTTCTGTTTTGCCGTATGTATTCCTGAGGCCTTTCGTCCATTTGTATCACTTATGTTTAATTGTAGAGAATTTCGATAACCTTCGATTTCAACAAATTGTTTATATGCACTTTATTAATAATCAACCAAAAATTGGGATTTATTTAAGTCCTCTATAAGCATCCAATATTTTAAGGAATCTTAAAAATAATTCATTAGTATTAATTTGAAAAAACGAACAAATCCTTTGTGTTTTGATAAAATGAGGATGAATTCTTCTGCGTGCCATTTTCAATAACTTTCCCCAACAACCAATTAATGGATGCTTTGGAATATCATTCATCTTGAACATTCTCAAGCTTCTTTATACAATATAGCATAATAACTTATTTATATCACAGTAGCTGTGCCTACCCCCTTCACTAAAGTGAGAGACATCTATCGGTTTTACGAACAGATTGTAATTCCAAACTGAGGTTAATAGCAGCATTATGATCTCTATCAAGAACAAGACCACAGAAAGGACAACTATGTGTTCTTTCTGAGAATTCTTTTTTAACAAGTTGACCGCAACCTGAATATATTTGAGATGTATTTTTTGGATTAACAAGTTCTACATCCCTAAATCTCAATAATTGTGGTAATACAGTGGGATTAGCTAGTATAGTAATCCAAAATATACGCCTAAAAACATTTTCAACCACGCATCTTAACTGGTTTTTTTGCGATTTAATTCTTGAAGTTGTTGTAAGGAAGGTTCAAGATGTACAACAACATCAGAAATATCCTTGTATTCTGCCCTCAGCTTTTTGCTAACCCTGTGAGAGAGAATATGGGCATCTTCAAGAGACATGCCAGATTGCACAAGCAGATGCATATCGACCTTGATATCTCCCATGCTTCCACGTGTCCGAATTTTATGACAGCCTTTTACCTTATCAATTTTCATTACCAATTCACAAATTTCCTTCTCTTCAATCCTGGACATATCTAAAAGAGATCTTGAGGTCTCTTTTATAATTCGGTATCCTGCCTTAAAAATTATAAAAGAGATAATTAAAGCAACTATAGGGTCAATTATAGAAAAACCTAACTTCATAGCAGCAAGGCTTACTATAACAGAGAAGGAAATATAAATATCACTCCTCATATGCATAGAATCCGCTATAAGCACCTGGCTTCTGAGATATTGCCCCTGTCTATGCTCATATTGCGCGGACAAATATGTAACACCCATTGTCCCAATTACTACGAGAAAACTCATAGTTGTAACCTCGGGCTTGTGTGGGCTAAGGAAATTATTGAAAGCGTTTTGGAAAATTTCAACGCCCACAAAGATCAGCAGTAATGCGATAAAAAAAGAAGCTATAGTTTCATACTTCTGGTGCCCGTAAGGATGATCTTTATCCGGTGGACGGGCTGCAATAAAACTTCCAGCCAAGCCTATAATGTTGGAGACCCCATCAAAAAGAGAATGATAGCCATCTGCAATCATGCTTAAAGCACCTGTAGAAGTCCCATAAATAATTTTTGTAAGTGATATTACGATATTTATAATTAGTATATAGACAAGGACCCGCTGGATTTTTCGAAACTTCTGTAACAAATCTGATACCTCTGTTATGGAATTGTACGAACCCTGTCTATAAAGCAGTTGAAAAAAGCTTAATGCAAAAAAAATCATCGGATATATATTAATTTATCTTTTCATGCAGTATTTTCGAATCTCTTCAGTTTCGAAACCATCTATAAAAATCAGAAGGATATCACAGAAAATAAAGGAGAAAAAATTTATAATCTCAAAATTTTTTTGCTACTATAGTTTTTGCGCGTTTAGGATTTGGATGGGGGTTTTCGATTTCTCCTCGATTTAGAATATGAAGTGACTAGAACCACTCAAAAACTTGTCCTAAGCAAGATACGATTAAAAGTACATTTAATTCGTGCGATGACTATAAAATAAGTGTGTAAAAAAAAGCAAAATGTCTTATATAAGAAAAACATTATTCTATTATATAGGTAGTTGATATCATTTTAGATGAAAATTTCAAATTAATTTTGTTTTTGGGTGTGTTAAACACAATATTAAAACAGTTAAATTACACTGAAGTATAATAAAATTAGGATCTACGCAGTTAAACTGAAAAAAGGAATCATTAAGCACTTAATCGTTTGAATCACAATTAAAATGGAGAGGCTGCATGTACTTAATTCCATTATTCAACTACCTAAGTCCTAAAAATATAAAAAAATAAAATTCTTCGAATAACAGGCACAAATAGATGAAGATAACTATAAGTTAACATAACTTTCATTTTAAACTATATAACTGAGAGGGAAAATAAATGGATAAACAAAAATTTGCCATTATAGGAAAGACACTAATTTTGTTGCTAGTTTTCTTTTTTGTAACGTCAGTGATAGCTACAACTGTGTATGCAACTATTATATCGCCTTCCTCAGATGCAGGCATATCTTCAACTATGGGGGCATACCCATATCAAGGTTCACCGGTATCTCCAGGCTCACCAGCATCTCCAGGTTCACCAACATCTCCAGGTTCACCGGCATCTCCAAGTTCACCAGCATCTCCAGGTTCACCGGCATCTCCAGGTTCACCAACATCTCCAGGTTCACCAACATCTCCAGGTTCACCGGCATCTCCAGGCACACCCCCAACACCTCCATATAATTATTAAACCAGTGCCTACCCCCCTCATTTCAGTTAGAGGAGTCTATCGATTTTACGAATAGATTGTAATCCAAAACTGAGAATGCTAATAGCAGTATTATGATCTCTATTAAGACCAAGATCACAGAAAGGACAACTATTTGTTCTTTCTGATAATTCTTTTTTAACAAGTGACCACAACCAGAGCATATTTGAGATGTATTTCTGGGATTAACAAATTCTACACGTTTACCAGCCCATTCTGCCTTGTAAGTCGTGATGGGGATTAACTTGCGTCAAGATGCATCAGCTATATTCTTCGCAAGACAATGATTTTTGGTCATTCCTTTAACATTAAGATCTTCAAAAGTCATCAAATCAGAAGTTCTCACTAGATTCAAACTTACTTTTTGAACAAAATCTTCATGCTTGTTAGATATTCTTTCGTGGATGTGTTCACCCATATTTAATGCCTTCGCTCTTGTTACCGTTCCTTTTGGAGCCTTTGCCAACTTCATTTGATCTTTTGCAAGCACTTTTTCATCGATAACAAAAAATATAGAATTTGGTACGTATTGGCAGCTAGAGAGGGTTAAGAAACTTTTGATGCCAACATCTACATCAACTGATAAACCTTTCTTTGGTATGTCATATGTTAATTACAATTTAATCAGAAAAGAAGCGAACAATTTACCAATCGGTTTTTTCCGAATGCTAATTCTCTGTATTTCTCTATAAATAGCGGTATATGAAAATTTGTACTTATTTTGCTCTTAAAGAAGGATACAAACACCTTCAGTCAGTTGGAGACCAACTTATTGAAGAAGAAATATCGGAATAGTTGTAAGCCAACTTAATGCCTTAGTTTTGGAAATAAAATAGAAAATGATTCAGAATTTTACTTTTATCTATTTAGATTCTGGACATGCAAAAGAGGATAAAGCTCGGGAAAACGAAGCAAAAACAAGTGGAAGAAGAGATAGAAATGAATAAAAAAAGGGTGGAAGTCATCCTTTGGATATAATTTTCATAGCATAATAGATCGGGATTATGAGCTGATCAAAAGATTCAAAACAGTAACTGAATCAGTTAGTGATTTTCAGGTAGTTTAATCAGAAAAAATGAAGTGGTTTACAGGATAGGGGATATTTTGGAACAAATCAAAAGGTTATGATGCGACAATGAAAATAGCGGTAAAAGAGCATTCCCTAGAAATAAGGAATATATTAAGAAACAAGATGATTAGCTCAAAAAGGATTTCGGGGGAATTAATTTATGTAGTGACTAAAAAAATATTCAAAGCAGGAGAAGTTCTTGTTACTACTATTCAAAGAATTAATCTAAAGATGTTGTGTATAGCTTTTTGTTTTAATCTCTATCAATTGAGGACATTGGAAATAAAAGAAGTATTTTAAGGGTAGTGGAAGCTATATTTAAAATCAAAGAATAACAAACCAGCAACGAAAAAATCGGGTCAAATACAGAAATTCGCGGGAAAGATTTAAACAGGATTCACTCTAAGGAAAAAATTGGAGGTAAATTGAAATCCTCCTGATACTTTACATATTTAAAGTTGTGAGGATAGATACTATGAATCAACATAGATTATCCTTCAATTAAATCCAGTTCATATGGGATTGAAGAAAGAATGGCATTTTTTAAAGACAGGTTAGATGCCGGAAGAAAATTGGCAAAAAAACTTTCAAAATACGCAAACCGTTCAGATATACTTATACTTGCACTTCCAAGGGGTGGAGTTCCGGTGGCTTTTGAAGTTGCAAAGGAACTGAATGTAAAAATGGACGTTTTTATAGTAAGGAAATTAGGAGTTCCAGGAAATGAAGAGTTGGCAATGGGAGCGATTGCTTCTGACAATATTATTGTGCTGAACGAAGATGTTATGAGGTCTTTCCAGATATCTAAACAGATAATTGACGCTGTAGCTGCTAGAGAACTTCGGGAATTAGAACGCAGGGAGCATATTTACCAAAGTAAATGTCCAAAACTAAGTATAAGTGATTCAACGGTAATTTTGATAGATGATGGGCTTGCAACTGGTGCAACCATGAGCGCAGCTACTGCAGCTGTTAAAACTAAAAATCCAACTAAAATAGTTATTGCAGTTCCGACGGGTGCACTGGATACTTGCAGGTCTTTTGAAGGAAAAGTAGATGAAGTTATATGTGTTGCTACTCCGGAACCTTTCTATGCTGTAGGTACCTGGTACGAAGACTTCAGTCAAACTACCGATGAAGAGGTTTGTGAATTACTGAAGAAAGCAGCGAATTTTCAATTGAAGTAATAATTACAGTGAATTTGCTATTCATAAGTAACTTATTTGGGGGTCCAATATGAAAGAATCATCAAGCAACGGTAAAAACAATAATGAAGTTCGAATCCCAATTAATTCGATTGTTCTTGAAGGAAATCTTGTTATTCCTGAAGGAGCGCAGGGAATTGTTATTTTTGCACATGGCAGTGGGAGCAGTCGTCACAGCTCACGGAATAAATATGTTGCATGGAAACTTCAGAAAGAAGGCTTTGGAACACTGTTATTTGATTTGTTGACAGTCGAAGAAGAGCGAATTGATATGGTAACAGCTCATCTCAGGTTTGATATTGATCTTCTTGCAAATCGGCTTGTTGATGTTACAAACTGGTTTTTAATAAATTTTGTTACTGAAAACTTAAACATCGGTTACTTTGGTGCCAGTACAGGGGCAGCAGCTGCGCTTATAGCTACAAAAGAAAAATCTAATGCTATAAAAGCAATTGTTTCCAGAGGGGGCAGACCTGACTTAGCTGAAAAAGCTCTGCTTGATGTAAAAGCGCCAACACTGCTTATTGTGGGTGGAAATGATTTCCAAGTAATAGATATGAATCAATGGGCATTGGAAAGATTAAACGTAAAAGATAAGGAACTAAAGATTGTTCCTGGCGCAACTCATCTTTTTGAAGAATCTGGGGCTTTAGAGGAGGTTGCACATCTAGCAGGAGAATGGTTTAAAAGATACCTTCTGAAAAACAGATAACATTAGATATCAAGATTAGCTATTCAAGCAGAGCTTGGGGCATTTGAGCTATTACCGGGAAAAAATTGAAAACGGTGCTATTGAGAATTTCGATAGGCTTATTTCGTTAACTTTCGGCTCATGATAATATTTTTAATTTTTCAACTAGTTAGTAATCAAAAGTATCTGTTGTATGAAAATAAATCGCTGCAAACTGAGTTTTGGTAGGCTGACTAGTTACGGGAACTCCAAAAGATAACAATATTTTGTCATGCAAGATTTTATATCGAAATCATTGGCCATGTGAGCTATTGTGATCCTAATTATTAAGTATAATGTAGCTAAGAAACAGCTGTAGCTCTTTCGTAACATTTGCTCCCTCATCTTCCAGCTATCAATTCATCAAATTTACAAATCTTGAGAAGAATTTTCAGTTCTTCGAGAGCTTCCGGACACTTTTGCACAGTATTAGGTATGGGTTTAAGTCCGAGTTCTTCTCTTTTTTTCTTTGTTTCTTCGTCTAGAGGGACCGCATGTCCGCGCTCCATCACCATTTCCGCAACTTTCCGGTGTTCTGGAAGAATTAAACCCTCTCTAACTGCAAGTCTTCGGAGGTTAAGAATAGTATCCGTGATTGGTATTCCACGTGGACAGCGTTCCTGGCAGGTATAGCAAGTGGTGCATAGCCAGAGATTATCATCTGAGAGGACTGTCACCCTATTTTTACATGCGTCCCTGATAATTCTTCTGGTATTGAATCCGGTATTCCATCCAGATGGACAGCTTCCTGTGCATGTGCCACATTGCATACATGAAAGCACATCAAGCCCTGAAGCCTTTAAGGCCTTTTGTAGTTCTTCACTCATACAGATTCACTGCTTGGTTTAATATCAATTAATTTATTTTAGGGGTGTAGAAGGCTACTCTCCGTCACTTCAATTGTTGGATACAGTCGTCAATTTCTGCATTATTCTATTTTCTTAAGAAATAGTTCAACTGCGTAAATTCTAACTATAAAGGAGAAAAACGCTGTCTTGACAACAACTCATCAGTGATGGACTACCAGATGGATTATTAAAAGGATAATAGTGCTCACCCCTCAAGTATGAAGTACATTCTCCGATTGTTTTTTCCTTTGTTTTGAAGTTTGATGATCTTCATTTCTTTTAGTTCATTTGTATTTTTAACGTGTGTTCCCCCACAGGCTTCGATTGTCACTCCTTCGATCTCGACCATACGGACTTCTTTAATTTCATCTGAAAAACCTTTGGCTAATGTAGTTAACCTTAAGATCTTTTCTTCGGCCTCTTTACGGCTTACCATGTAGAAATTAATATGATTATTTTGGGCTATTAAGTCATTGGCAATCTTCTCATACTCAGTAAATTTATCTTTATCAAATACTTCAAGGCTAAAATCTACCCTGCTCTGATCAATACCAAGTTGGTTTCCAGTTATTTGGGCCCCGGCCTCTTTCTCAATTACATTTGCGATCACATGGGTTGCGGTATGCATCCGCATATGCATGTAGCGGCGATCCCAATCTATGATTCCTTTTACATTATCCCCAGCTTTCAGGCCCGTAGAGACATTTCCATCAGGAGAAACAATTTCATGACTGATATATCCATTGAATTTACCTACATATAAGACTTCAAATTCAGTACTGTCGGATTTTCGGATTAATTTTCCTGTGTCGCTCGGCTGACCTCCACTTTCAGGATAAAAAGCTGTACGGTTAAGAACTACAAATTTGTCATCTACTATTTTTGTGACAGTTGCTTCAAATTCATTTATATAGCAGTTAAGAAAGTAAAGTGCTTCTGTCATTGATAATCCTCTGTTCATAGAATTAATTTTAAGGGAGGAATTAAACTTGAAGAGACACCTCTAATATATACTCCTCATCTTATATAATCTGAAATTTTTGAGTTAATTATTGCTTTAGTCTTGAATCATATTGACCAATATATTCAAAGAAGCTTCTTATTAGTTCCAAAATCGGCAGTATACCAAAAGCACTGTGAAATATGATTGACTATGTTCTCCCTTTTTACTACAAAAAACAGGACTCAAAATCAATGGTTATGCTGACAAAGTTTGTGTCTTTCTCGTTTGTACTTATGCAGATGTTTTATGAGAAAATTTGTTTATTTTTGCTATTTTATTCAAGATTCAAGAAAATTTATTTACTCACTTTTGAAGAATGCATCGGGTTCTGGTGCAAAAATAATATTTCCTCAGTTTGAGACTATAATTCTTACCTTTGTGTGCCATTTTATCCGTAATGAGATATAATCAAATTTCCTAATTGCGAAGGTTTACACTGATTTTGCAACAAAGCCAGATTTTTTGCACCAGAACCCAAAAAAGACAACTAGTAAAATACCCCGTATCTTTTTTGTTTGGTTAAATATTTGTTTTCCCATTTGTCTTGACTCCAAAATTTTGTTTGATTTTATTATTATAGTTGTCTCGTTCAAAAAAATCGTTATCTATTTAGCAATCGGAGACTTGGCAGAACTTGAACTCGCATCTTTAAATGTTAATTTAGCCAGCAATGTCTATGCCAATGTCTCTAGTAATCATGCCAGGAATGAAGGTAGTATGGCATCCCCGGGTTCCATATCGATGATAATGACTTCAATGACTAGACCAATAATCTGTGCTGACAGTCGACGACAGTTCTGTTCCAAGTAACATAACTAAGAAACCAATTACCAAAATTTTTTTATACATACACTTAGAAATATATTTGATAATTAAAAAAATTTAGCGTAATAAATACGTTTAATTTATTAGGCTGTTGTTGTAATATTTTTAACTCAGTAAGTAAAATTGTGCGTGATTTTTAACTCATCTACCTCGTCATTTTGGTGTGAAACTCATCCTATTTAGTTTTATCCATTATTTTAACCATGTATTAGGCTATTACTGCATAAAAAGTGCATTAAAACTGCACCGTAGCTACACATAAATTGCACAATTATTCAAGACTGCATAAGTAATGTATAAACGCTGCATGATAACTGCTTAAATGCTGCGCCAACACTGCGTGATTACACTCTAATTGTTTACACAAACGCTGCATAAAATATGTATATCGTGCAGTCATAATACAGTCTATGCTAGAAGACAAAAAGCGTGTAACTGTAGCAATACCCGTGCAGCTGCATACAAAGCTTGTAGATACAGGCTATGGAGTAACAGAAGGTATCGTCAAAGGTTTGGAGCTGTTGCTAGAGCCTAAAGAGAACAACACCAATCCATCTAATGAAGTACGTATTAGTGACTTGTTAGAACGTATTAATGACCTGCAAGCTCACAACGAGACGTTGGTCAAAGAATTGGAAGACATCAAATCAATGCATAATAATTACATGTTGCAAATGCAGACTGTAATTACTCAGAGAGCAATCGAAGCTCCAGGCACAAAAAAGCCTTGGTGGAGATTTTGGTAAGTCAAATTACAATTATACCAAAGGATAAAATGAGTAATGAAATATTTTCTATTAAAAATATGTCAAGTTAGAATGAAAAATATTAACTAGTTAAAGACTCATTATTTTATCCAACCCGATCAAACTTCGCTAGGATTTGTTTTCTAATTAGATTTGCTTCCTTGATTGTTATCTCAACATTTTCGTTTTTGTTCTCTGAAACTGTATTAATTTTCCGATATAATCTCCGTCCAAATTCTTCCGGAAACCGCTTTTCCAAAATCCACATGCAAACCTGGGAGTTCACAGCTTCAGTAGTATCATTCAATCGCTCAAGAAGTTTCCTAGCTCCATCAGAATTGCATTTTTTGACATGTTTATAGAACTGATAATACTCTCCAGATGTCGAGTTTCTTCTCCGCTGCATCCACTGATTGTACGTCTGGTATGTGATTCCTGTAGTTTCAGTAACTAGAGCATAAGTCAATCCAAGAGATATATCATTACCGATTTTCGGTTGTATTTCTGGAGTTAATTTTGTAGGTCTTGCCATTGATAGCACCGTTTCAACTCTTTAAAATAACTATCAATGAATGTTGTATTTCTATTTTCTTAGTTTCCTTAGATCTGAAGCGGGGTTTATACTACTTAAATCAACAATGAACCATTCTCAGGCGTTTTAATACCTTTTTTAACTACGTTAATGATATTTTCTATAGGATTTCAAATAAAACTCTCCCTAGTGAGACTAGAATACGTCATTTTTTCGACAAAACTAAATTCCCATTAATATATTATATATTATTTTCACAACTATATAAAAATAATATATGGAACTAGGATTTACTGATACTGTCGAATCTGACACCGTCAGTTGATCTGACATCAAATTGCCTTGTATAAAATTTCTTTAAAATTAATCAAAAGGAAGTAAAAAAAGGAGATAAAAAGATGTTAAAACAAATGAAAAAGACAATCGGTATTTTGCTAGCAGTTTGTTTTTTAATTTCCGTGACTGCTGCAACAGTAAGTGCAGGACATAATGTGGTTAAGGAGAAGAAAATCGCTGCAGGAGTAGACGCAGGACCAGTTATGGTTAAGGAAAAGAAAACAGCCATTATAATCCTGAAAGATGTGAAGACTACAATCTACAAGTGGTCTCACCATCGTCATCATCACCACCACCACAAGTTGTATCACCACCAACCCAAATCCATGAAAACCATAAAAGCTTTAATGGATTCATGAAAACCATAACAGCTATTATCTTTAATAGCATTTCTTAAAAATCCATCAAAAGTCTCTAAAATGTTTGTGGTAATTTTCTGTGATATCCACATAGATTGCTTCTAAAACATATTTACTTACATGCCACCATCGATATCAAAAAGGATTTGGTACAAAGAATTTAGCAACAAAAAATTAATTATAAGGTAGTAAAAACATATTTAAATAAGATTTTGATAAAATCTCAATTTTGGTTTGGTGTATATAAAGCTTATATAAGTAATTTGTTAAAAAAGGGTTTTTCAAAACTTTACCTTTTTAATCTTCAATGCATAGTTTTTGTGTTAAAAACTATGTGTCTTATACCAGTTGTTGCTTCTTATTTCTGTTACTGTGAACCTAATAGTGAATTCAGTCTCATTGCCCCTTTTCAACTCAAGTTCTCCAGCTAACTGATCTACTAGGGTGGTTACCAACTGTATGCCAAGACTGTGGAGATTTTCCAAATCGATACTTTTAGGTATACCTATCCTATCATCTGAAACTTTCAAAATAAAACTGGTACTTTTACGGCCTTTATATTTGCTTTCGCCCGAAATTTCTCAGGTTTTCATTCATTCAACTCCCCTTCAAGTTTGAGAATATAAACGCAAAAAAATCATTGCCATTAGGCTGTTTGAGGCAGACTTTTTAGAAATTCTTTTGTCACATTAGATAACTCTATCCTATTGTTGTTATATCAATGAGAAGTATATATTATAATAAATAATTAACATTAATCTTATAATGTATAAATAATATTCATTTGCAAGTAATTAAGCAAGCTGTTAGTGTTAAGTTGACTACTGCAATTTTAATGGTAGTGTATCGAAAGTTCTGTAAAATATAACCGGATGCCGAGTCAATGGTTATACTGACAACATTTTTGTCTGTAGTGTTTTTACTAATGCACATATTTTGTGTCTAAATCTATGCATAAATGAAATCAAAAAATCCTTTTTGTAATGAAAGACAGGGATGGAGAATAGTCATTTTTACAGAACTGTCAATACATTACTATTCAATTAGAATAGATAGCAAAGGGATTTATTGAATTTTGCTATACTTTTTTTGCATTTAATGGGAGATCTAATCGACCAAATATTCAATCTTTCTATAAATTATGGAAAGTCAGAGTTTTCAAACACATGGCCAGAAAAGAAGTGAAGTTTTAAAAAAATTTAGGATTTATGCATTTGATGACCAAAATAAAATGCAAAAGACATTGTAATTTAAACTTGGGTTTTAGACATTTAAAGTTTTAATCCAATTGATTTTTCAGTTCAACCGCGTAAGTCCTGGATTAATTTAATTCCACAAGAGTCGGTCAGCAGTAGTAAATAATCATAAGAAACGACATATTGTGACTGTAATTAATCAAAAAACACAAAATCATCAGTTCTATTTTGGAGAATAAATTGCGTTCTCACCTGAAAAATGAATGAAGTTCTGAAAGGCACGATCTCACATAGAAGAGATTTGTTATTGGCCCCCGAGTTGTATCTCTTCCTGATATGGTGTAGATCTTTATGGAGTATATACTAACTGTAGTTTTCGTGGAATCGGTCTTTGTTATGTGATAGCAGATGAGAACGTAGGTTATACTAGGTTACCAACATATTTAACATTTTTTGCATGTATTTTTGTTCTATCCTTCTGTTTATACTACATAGCTCTAATTTTTCTGGCTTTGATCCAAAACGAACATGAAATTCTTCGAATAATAAGCACAAACAAATGTACTTTTTACTGTCCTTTTTTTGGCTATTATTTCAGCATTACATTTAGCAGGAATATTGTCATAGATTTGGTTGTAAATATACCCTGAATAGTTACGATTTTAGTTTTGCTCGTGTGTTCTCTAAGAGCATGTCTTAAAATTCAAACAATTTAGACAATTGGGAAAAAATTTACCATTTCAAGGTCAATTTATACGTAAATTTTGAAATAATTTTCTATCTAAATTTAATGTCAAGATTGCCCATTATCCAATTGTCTAAATTGTTTGAATTTTAAGATCGGGGCTTAGACAATTCTTTTGGTGTGGAGTTTTCTACTCAATTACTTTCTGAGTTTTTTGATTTTATAAAAAAATTGGCATATTTCCACAAAATTAACAAACAAACAAAAAAGTCATGAACTGACCTATTAGAGTCAATAAAAATTCACTTTGAAGCTTTTTAAGCCTTTAAATCGGCTCATATTGCTACCTGTATTAGAGAGTTGTTTTCTCGCTTTTTTCATAACGAACTCAGAAAGAAAGATAAGATCATCAAAAAAAATAGGTATCTATAACCGATAGTAAATATATCAAAAAAGCCTATATACATTATGGATACTGAAAAACTTGCGAGTATGTGCCTAATTCCACCAACATTAAGAGAACTGATGAAAAAACAACAAGCACTAGAAATGCAAAAAAAGGAAAAATTTTGCAAACTTTGAATTAACAAAAATGCATCCAAATTCTCAGTCGAATCCGATGAAGCAATGAAAACATTTGACAAAGCAATTGAAATTAACCCGCCGGATTCAAAAATCTTGAAAATCAAAGATTTATCGAAATCTTCTATAATTATAAAAATCGGAGTGAAATGGGGAGTGTTAATGGATTATAAGAATTTGATTTTATCTACGGAAACAGATCCAGTTTGCAAAATGCAGGTCGATAAAAGAAAAGCAGAATTCACGAGTGAGTATAAGAGAAAAACGTACTATTTCTGCTCCCTTTTCTGTAAGAAGAAATTCGATGAGAAACTTATCGAATAACCGGACTATGCAGATATCTATGGCATTATATTATCCTAGGGATTATTAAGTAATATTAATTTTATAGAAGTAATCCATTACTCTCTGACCGCAGGTGAGATTAACATGGGTGTATTTGACACAATCAAGGATAGGAGAAGCATAAGGACTTATAAAGGCGAGCGCATACCGACGGACAAGCTCGAGAAATTACTGGAAGCTGCAAGGCTCGCGCCATCTGCCGGAAACGGGCAGCACTGGAAGTTCATTATTGTCGAGAACGAGAAAATAAAAAACCAGCTTGTTACCGCTTCCAATAACCAAGCCTTCATAGGTACCGCCTCGCATGTCATCGTAGGCATTGGGGATCCCACCAAAAAGTGGCACCAGGTCGACCTTGCCATCGCCCTTGAACACATTGTCCTGGAA
>Ga0224522_1000311_pt1 | contig 18436 bp, 18 predicted proteins | sample CFST25metaG_FD_182733 | JGI IMG/M metagenome (GOLD analysis project Ga0224522, IMG submission 182733) | Peat soil microbial communities from Stordalen Mire, Sweden - C.F.S.T25 | ecosystem: Environmental > Terrestrial > Soil > Wetlands > Peat | place: Sweden: Norrbotten County, Stordalen Mire...
CTTTTGATATGGGACAATGCGTTGGTTTTGTTGCGGTTAGCTGGATGTTGGGCGCAGTAAATATTCAAGTCTCTTTTAAATTTTAACAAATTTTTTCGTGCTTATTGATCCATTGTTAAATTTAATTTTAATAAAATAAATACCTGACGTGAATTCAGAGACATTAATATGTTCGATCATCTGGCAATTTTCATTTCTTTTAATAACATACCCCAAAGAATTTAATATCATATAATCAGATATAGATGACTTAGCGCAAAGGGTCATAATTTCTTCGACAGGATTCGGAAAAATCTTACAAGACAAATCATTTTCAGGAATTGATTCCCAACTTGTATTAAAACCAATGTCATCAATCATCCAACCATCGCGCTGAGCAATAAGACTCGAAGAATGAAATGTAAATCGGTAAATGATACTATCTAAAAACCCCATCGGTAAAATAATATCGCTTGAAAACAAGTACCAACCATTCGTTCGACCTGTAAAAACAATAGAATCATTACTATTCCAAGATGCTGTAACTACATTAAGTAAACTATCAGATACAACCCAGTATGAATTAAGCGAGGTGAGACTATACCATGTAGCTCCAATATCAAATGATATTTCTACACTCCCAAAATCGATTAATGTGTCACTATCCATTTTATACCAGAATCCTAATCCCGCATCGTGTCCTTTAGTATTAAAATCACCAGAAGTTCTGTAATAAAACACAGAATTATTGTTAATTGGGTATGAATTAATCGTATCTGTAATAATAGCATTCGGTAATGAACGGGCAGAAGTGAGAAATGATTTATGAGGAGCCCCAATCTGCCAAATATTATTCGGAATGGTTGTATCGATGTAAATTCTGAAAAGATTTGTAGTGTCCTCAAAATTGATAAATCCAAATCCCCATTGTGAGAATGATTTTAGCAGAATAAAGCTAAACATTAATATTAGTACAAATCTTTTCATGGCTGTTGTTTTAAAATATTTATTGCACCCAACAACGTATATATAGCCACCATATGCCGTTTACCAGATATATATACATAACAAATATAAGCAGAAAATTTAAGAAGTCAAGCTAAAGAACAAGTTTCTTGAAAAACAGGGATTTGTCAGAACGGGACTGCTTTATGAAAACGTAAGATATGGTATTACAACTCTGACAATGTAATTTGCTGTGTTGCATTTTAATCGGCAGCGCTAGACAGAGTATTGCAAATATTGGTAGGTGCCGTATTGCAAAACTGTATTTGAAATGAACAATAACAAAATTGATCGATCCTCTATGGCGCATAAAACATAACCGATGCTTTTTGGATATTACCTTGATCCTTATACCCTACAAAAAAGTGGCCTGAAGAGTTGACTGCAAGCGTTGGATTTATCGCAATATCAGATGTGAATCCTTCTGTACCTATAGGAATCCAATTATTACCATTAAATCTCATTACAGTCGCTTTGTTACTCGCATTGTAATCCATGAAACAAACATAAGGTTGATTATCTGTTGGACAGACTACTATCGTCATTTCGTGAACTTTGGAAGGGTAGAACTCTGTTGGACCCACATTAACCCAAAGATCGCCAACGAGTTTCAATACACTTGCTTTAAACTGTGGTGATTGCCCACTAATTGCTATATAGGCTTGACCGCTGGAGCTTATAGCAATGTCCATTTTTATTGCTCTTGGAGAATTTAGGCCTGAGGAACCAACATTAACCCATTCTGTACCATTAAAAGTCATGCAATGAACATTGTCAGAATCTGATTTATCATCGAAGACAACATATGGCTGATGGTTTACTGGGTTGAATGCCATTGCAGAAGTATATTCCATTACCCCGTGTGAGAACCCGGAACTCCCTAAGTAAACCCATGTACTGCCATTGTATTTTATTACACTGGCTTTATTGCTGTCTGAATGATCAGAAAAAAGCAGATATGGCTGACCATTGGCCGGATTGATTGCAATACTCATGCATTCTGTTCCAGCTGATGAAAGGCCTATATCCCCGACATCCTCCCAAGTTGATCCATTGAATTTCATGACCCCTAATTTAAAATAATTCTGAGCATCTATATAAGCCACGAAAGGTTCTCCATTGGCATTGAACGCGAATGATAGATTATCAGGCTGACCTGATGAAAAGTCAGGAGTGCCTACATAAACCCAAGTAGTCCCATTATATTTCATCACAGAGGCTAAAAATGTGTGCCACCCATCGTTTACCCCATCATTATAAGCAATATAAGGGACCCCATCGACTGGATTACAGGCAACAATTGGATTGCTTGCAATAGCAGTAGTAAAATCTGGATTACCCAGGTAATTCCATCCATATCCTTGGGTGGAGGAATCATCCTGCCCATGCTTCTTACATGCAAACAATGAGAAAAGCAGGATCAAAGCAAATAGAAGTCGGTACATAACTACTACGAGTTCTTATAATGGAAACAGCCTGAAGGCAAAAAAGAATCTGATTAGTGAAAATTTTATTAAACGAAATTACAAACATTTAAACATTGATTATACTATGAGAACAAAATATTTTACTGGTTGTTCCTCACTTGATGAGGTTAAACGCCTGTATAAGGAATTAGCAATGAAATACCATCCGGATAGAGGTGGTGATAAAGCAACTATGCAAGCTATCAACCTGGAGTATGAATCAATTATACTTAAAACGGGATAAATTTCGACATTTTTTAATGACAATTAAAAAAGCAAACAATTAACAAACCGATGTTAAGAAATTATTATAAGGATTACTGAATATAAAAAGGAAGCATATCAATTTAGGGTTGTCTAATCACCTAATGATATGCTTCAATTAAATCTCAGCAAAGCCGAAACTCAACGACTAAATTATGAAAGATTTTATTATCCATGTCCAGTTGTACAAAAAAGATTACATGCGGTCTACATGAAAGCCACTGTTAAAGCCTCCATTTCAACCATAGGGCTTCTCACGGGGTTAAATCACCAGTCCGTGAGTCATTGGATACAAGTCTATCAAACGGATGGATTTGATGCGTTATGCCAATTTAATTACGGGACCAATAAAAGTGAGTTGGAAAGATATTCAGAAAGTATATTAAACTCTTTTACCGAACGGCCTCCCATGAATGCTTGTGAAGCAAAATCACGTATTGAGGAACTTACTGGGATTAGCCGAAGTCCGTCACAGGTTCGTACATTTATCAAAAAGCACGGACTACTATACATAAAAACAGGACATATCCCTGCTCAGGCAGATGTCGAAAAATAGAAGCAATGGGTAAAATCAACACTAGAACCAGCGATTGAAGAAGCAAAAAACGAAGAATGTCAGCTGCTATTTATGGATGCGGCACATTTTATTTTACAACCTTTCATTTGTGCCTTATGGTGCGTAGCACGCATGTTTATCAAAGCTTCATCTGGTCGTAATAGAATAAATGTGTTGGGCGTTGTAAATGCCATTACAAAAGAAGTTCTCACTTTTTGTAACACCACCTATATCAGCGCCGAAACAATTGTCGTTTTTTTGAAGAAACTGAAAGAATATTATGGAGATATACCTTTGAAAATCGTTTTGGATAATGCCCGTTATCAACATTGTCAATTGGTCGAAGATGCAGCAAATAATTTAAATATTACGCTTTTATTTTTACCTTCTTATTCCCCCAATTTAAATATTATAGAACGATTATGGAAGTTTACCAAGAAAACAATTCTATACGCGAAATATTACGAAACACCCGATAAATTTCATTCGGCAATTTCAGGATTCTTTCAAATAATAAATCAAAAATATAATCCTGAATTAAGAAAACTGTTGACTTTAAAATTTCAGTTTTTTCAAAAAGAAAATGTTTTAATTTATCCCATTTGAAGTATAGCATCGATAAAAAAGACTGAAATTAAGTCATCATTTGTTCCATTTGACAAATCAACCCAGTTTGTACCACCATTGGTTGTTTTTAAAATGTTTACTCCACCCAATCCTCCACCTACCACATATCCTGTATTGAAATCGGTAAAGTAAACTGATTTTAACTCATTTGATGTTCCACTTAGCAAAGCAACCCAGTTCATGCCACCATTGGTTGTTTTTAAAATGGTTCCGTTTTGACCCACCGCGAATCCCGTATTGGTATTGATAAAGTAGACTGAATATAAACACTGACTTGTTCCGCTTGACCAAGCGACCTCCCAATTTGTGCCCCCATTGGTTGTTTTCAAAATGATTCCTTCATGACAACTGCCACCCACCGCATATCCAGTATTGGCATCGGTAAAGCAGACTGAAAATAAATCATTTGATGTTCCACTTGACAAAGCAACCCAGTTTGTACCCCCATTGGTTGTTTTTAATAGAGTTCCACCATCACCCACTGCATAACCTGTATTGGCATCAGAAAAGTAAACTGAATATAAATCATTTGCTGTTCTACTTGATAAACCAACCCAGTTTGTGCCCTCATCGGTTGTTTCTAAAATAGCGCCCCATTACCCCACTGCATATCCCTTATTAGCATTAGTAAAGTAAACTGATTTTAAACCATTTGATATTCCATTTAACAAAGCAACCCAGTTTGTACCGCCATTAGTTGTTTTTAAAATGGTTCCACCATCCCCCACCGTATATCCCGTGTTGGCATCGGTAAATTTAATTGATGTTAAAAAATTGCACTGTGGTAAAGGATTCTGCCAGAACCATTGAGCCATTGTTGCATTCATCAGAAACAGCGCAAAAATTAGAGAAGCCAGTTTTTTCATTATGAAAGTATTAAATCACTAAAATTATTTATTGAAATAATTCTATAAATTTTTCCATCAAAAACATATATTTATGACAATCCAATCAATAAATGGTTGCTTGATTTATTTTATTATTGCCTTTAAATACACGGTTTCTGCATTATTTCACTTTATCCATGGATTCTAAAATCGCTTTCACGAAATAAACCCAATCATCCAATCTGTCATAGAGTTGCATTGTCTTAGGGAAAGGGACTATGACATCCGGAGCTGTGCCGATATTGTCAATTGGATGTTCCGGCAGCCTTCGCGATCGAGACATCGGCCATTTCAATTCAAATCTTCCTGATGGAAAATTTTCTGTGACACAATTGGAATAATCAAGGACACCTTTCGTCTGGAACAGAAGAAGAAAAACTGGAAAAGACAAGAATAGGAAGGGATGAAATTGAGGCTGAAGTCAAGAAATTTATCGAATCCCTGTCCTAAGATTTTCCAAATAATGTAAATTGCCGGTCGTTTTTATTACTTGGATATTTTGCCTTATCCACGCGTTGAAAAGTCTTCCACAGCACCCTTATTTCGTGTAACATGCAGATATAGAGCCATCTGATTTGCCGTCGCTGCACACTACTCTGACCAATTATCTAAGTTTAGAATCATTCCAGATTACTTGAAAGTCGTTGATTTTCTGAATGATATTGTTTAACCGGTTGTTTGGACAATTTAAGAATTCTAAATGCTCCTCGTCCAACGATTCCAAAAACAATTATCCCTACGATTAAGTCCGGATATTTTGAGGTTGTCAGAAACACCAATGCTCCTGCTATGATAACACCAAAATTTACGATTACATCATTTGAAGTGAATATCATACTGGCTCGCATGTGTGCTTCTTTACTCTTACTTTTTTGGAGTAAGTACAAACAGATTGTATTCCCAATTAAGGCTAAAATCGAGATGATTATCATTGTCTGAAAGGCTGGTACAGGTTCAATCCCAATAAATCGTCTGACAACTTCAATTAAACCAAGAACCGCAAGGGTAAGTTGGAGATAACCGCTTACTTTGGCTATGTTGTTTTTACGAGTTATTGTATCGCCTACTGCATAAAGAGCAAGTCCATAAACAATACTGTCAGCAAGCATATCCAGACTGTCAGCGACTAATCCCATTGAATTAGCAATAAAACCAGACAGAATTTCAAGTATAAAGAAAAACAGGTTTATTGACAGTACCTGCCATAAAAGTCTTTTTTGTTGGTCATGTTCATCAATTACACCAATGTTGTCTGTGGTTAAAGTGTCTATGAATGAAGTATCAAATTTTAATTCGTCAAGTCGTTGTAAAATCCGCTGGTAGCCTTCTGTATGATAAACAGTCAGTTTTCTGTTAGGAATATCAAAGTCCTAAGATTGAATATTTGTCAAATCACTAAGTTTCATCCGAATCATTTGTTCCTCGGATGAACAATCCATCTTGGGTATTTTGAATGTTGTTTTAAACATGATTTAACTGACTAACTTTCAAATTTTTCTTGAATACCGGTTTATTGTAAAAAGGCTTATTTTATTGAAGATACGGAAGGATTGTGATGTTACCTCACTTTTGTTTCAATTCATTTCCAACAGAAAACGCATCACCAAGTTTCTCTCCAATGTTATAATATACCTGACTTCCAAATGAACCCCATATCATGGGTCTGACTTTCTCAATGTCGGGAAGTTGTTTTGGATTCAGAACCTCGCTATCAGCGACCATTCCAACAATTTCTCCAATGAACATTGTATGTGAGCCAAGATTAATTTCTCTGACCAGTTTACATTCAAGAGAATAGGGAAATTCCTTTACGATTGGAGCATTTACAAGTTTACTCCTTTCTGGGGTGAGGCCGGTCTTTTTGAATTTGTTGTATTCTTTTCCAGAAACAATGCCGACAAAATCGGCCTCTTTAAAATACTTTTCAGAGGGAATGTTTATTGTGAATGCCTCAGTCTGTTTAATGTTGTGAAAACTGAGTGTCGCTTCCCTGATGGAAACACTTATACAAGGCGGTTTGCTTGATACGATTCCACCCCATGCGGCATTCATCATATTAGGTTTACCATCTGGGCCATATGTTCCAATGATGAGCACTGGAGAGGGGAGTAATAAAGTTTTCGGTGGAAGAGAAAGTTTCATAATTGACTGGCTTTTGATTGATTCCAGATTACATGAATGTGGTTGATTTTATTGAGCGAATAGACAGTCTGATTGAATCCTGCTAAATAGTCAATATTTTTTCTCCAGATTTTATGTAATCCGTTAATGCAACACCCATGTATCTGACATTAACTCCCAATTTCGTTAATGTATCTGTAACTCCAAGGTTATCGCAGCAGGCTTTGCAGGCCTCAATTGAAATCCCGTTATTGATCATTTCCAACACCTCGGTTTGCACTTGAGTGTCCATCCCTACCAATTTTGCCGATGCTCCCCAAATAATCACATTAACGTCCTGCCACCACTGGTTTTTCTTTGAATTAGTGGCGTACATCACCAGCATATTAAATACCGTGTCTTTATTATCAGTAGTCCAAAGAATATTCAGCTTGTCCATTTTATCTCATTACGAAATACTTAAATATTGAATATCAATAGGTTATCAAATATTATTCTTGGTAAAGGTGAAGATTGGAAATCTTGTATAGAATTCGAAGTTATCAGCCATCAGAATATAACTTATTTATTGAAATGTTTTTGCATCAAGGTTTTGAGGACATCAAGTCTAATGGGTTTAGTTATATGGTCATTACATCCGGATTCCATTGCTTTTTCCCTGTCACCATCCATCGCATATGCTGTTTGTGCAATGATTACCACATCCTTGTTAAATTGACGTATTAGCTGGGTTGCTTTATAACCATCCATATCAGGCATTCTGATATCCATCAGAACCAAATCAATGTCAGGATGGTTCCGGCAGGATTCAACTGTTTTGGCACCCGTTCCTGATTTTAAAATCTCCCGGCAATACACCTTGAGTACGGTCGATAGGTACATTTGGGATGTCTCATCATCTTCGGCAACCAGAATTTTCAGTTTGTTAACGTGTTTATTTATCCCTATTCCTGAAGGACCATTTGTCCTGACCGTAGCAAACTTTAATTCAGAGTTACAAGGAAGCTTGAAATAAAATGCAGACCCCTTACCCAACTCGCTTTCTACCCAGATCTTTCCACCCAGCATTTCAACATATGCCTTTGAAATGGATAATCCCAATCCCGCCCCTTCACTAAATCGCCTCGTTGAATCACCTACTTGCCTGAAACGTTCAAAAATGATTTCCTTCTGATACTCAGGTATACCAATTCCAGTATCTTTCACAATAAATTGAAGGAAGTCACCTTTCTTGTCAACCTCAAATTCAATGGAACCAGTACTGGTACATTTAATTGCATTGCTAATGAGGTTGGTTAGAATAGCAAGGAGTTTTTCAGAGTCTGTTTTAATATGGCATTCTTTGGACGACAGTATGTTTTTAACCATCAACTGCAATCCCTTTCTTTCAGATTCGCGTTTGAAGAAAGCATAAATAAAATCGATCTGCTGGTTGACATCGATCTCAGATATTGAAACCTCCATTTGTCCTGATTCAATCTTTGAGATGCTGACAATATCACTAATAATATTGAGCATCCGCTTGCCGCTTTTCTCTATGATGCTGATGTAGTGTTGCTGCTCCTCATCTGTTAAATGGGGTTCTTTAAGTAGGTCGGCAAACCCCAGAATACCGTTCATTGGCGTACGGATTTCGTGGCTCATATTAGCAAGAAATGCTGATTTCAGTCGGTCGCTTTCTTCGGCTTTATCCTTAGCCCTTAAAAGTTCATCCTGAGCTTTTTTCCGTTCACTGATATCTTCCACCGTCCCATCATAATATATGATATTCCCATGTTGATCCTTGATAGATCTGGCGCTCTCACTGAGATAGATCAGGTTTCCATCTTTACGCTTCCAGAAAGCCTCCAGACCCGTCACCTCGCCATTGCTTTCCATTCGCTGTTTGAATTCTTGACGAATGGAAATTGGATAGTAGCCCTCTGTCTCTATATTTCTGCTGTTTATTTCATCGATGGAGGCGTACCCAAGCATTTTTAACAGCGTCGGGTTACAGAGGATAATCTTCCCATCAGGCGTGGTGCGGTATAATCCGATGGTAGAATTTTCGTATAAGGAACGGAATCGTTCTTCACTTATCCCGAGCAATTCCTCCGACATCTTCCGCTCAATAACAATAGCAATCTGGCTTCCTACAGTAACGAGAAATTTGATATCATGATCTGAATATACATTTTTTTCTTCATAGTGTTGAAGAACTAAAACACCGATTGTTCTATCGGGTGTTTGTAATGGCACACCAATCCATGAAGGTGCAGGTGACCCAACTAACTCAACTTCGTTTTGTTCCTTAAGCTGTTGAAATATCTCAGGTGTCATGAGTAACGGTTTACCCGTACGGAATACGTATTGAGTGACACTTTTTCGTCTTGCTACCGGCAGAGGGGTTGGATCAAATCTATCCACAAAATATGGAAAGCTGAAGGAATCGGTATTTTGGTCATAAAGTGAAACGAAACAATTATCTGCATATAACCGTTTCCTGAGTGATTGATGTATTAACCTCAGCAATTCATTGAGATTTTTAGTCGTTGTAACGCCAAGAGTGATCTCATAAAATATCTGGCGTTCTAATTCTGCTTGCTTGTGTTCGGTGATATCTTCAATAAAGGATATTATGCAAGATCGTTGGCCCAGTTGGATCACCTGAGCCGAGAAGAGTACAGTTAAAACGTTCCCGCATTTTGCACGTAACTGTGTCTCTTGGCGAACCACCGCATGACCATCTCGAAGAGTAGCAACAAAACGCTGACGATCTTCTTCGTAGACCCATATCTTCAATTTGAGTGTTGAGCTCGTTAGAACCTCTTCCCGGGTAAATCCAGAGACGGTTGTAAACATGTCGTTGACCTCGACAAATGCACCATCTTCCATGTTTGCTATTATACAAGCATAGGGTGAGGTCCAGAAAGCTTTCGAGAAACGTTCCTCACTACTACGCAGGGTTTCCTCAGCCCGCTTACGCTTCGTGATATCACGGATATTACATTGGATTACTTTATGATGATTTACTAAATAGACATTGCTGACGAACTCAACATTGATCTTCCTCCCGTCAGCCGTTTCAAGTGGTAAATTTTCGTAACGGACATATTCCTTTTGTTGTAATTCTAAAAACTTATCTTGATTAGCGACAATATCTTTTAAAAATCCAATTTCCCAGATTGCTTTTCCGATGAATTGTTCTTTTAAGTAGCCCAACATCTCAATTAAAAATGGATTTACATCAACAATCTTTCCGGTTTTTGCATCTAGGATCAGAATACCGTCCTTTGCCGATTCAAAAAGACGGCGATATCGGGTTTCCGAAATGGTCAATAATTTTTCAACTCGTTTTAGTTCAGTAATATCAGTAGCAATTTCTACAACTCCAATCAGACTTCCTTCCGCATTGAATATTGGTTCACCCCGTTCGTCCCAGATTCTTCCATCGGGAGTATGCATGATTATATGTTCTGATTTTTTAGTGTCAAACGCCCTTAGAGTTGGGCAATTTTTACACGGGACAGAAGGGTCCGCCCAAAAATGGTAGCATTTGTATCCTACCATTTCATCAGGTGTTTTTTGAACGGATTCTGCCGCAGTTTTATTCACCCAGATAATTCTCAGTTCCTTATCAACAAATGCAATATTTGTTGTAATTCCATTCAGGATAGCATTTTTTTGAGTCTCGCTGATTTGCAACTTCATTTCAGCTTGTTTGCGCTCTATTATGTCTTTTTCATAGGTTGATTTTAATAGGACATGCTCCTTCTGCAACTCTTGAAATTCTTTTTGAAGTTCTTCGTAGGGTTTACTTTGGGCATTCATATTTTTTTCATTTTCAACCAATAAAGGTATTAATAAAAACTTCCTATCATTGATAAAAGAAACCTTAATGGTTATTTCAAAGTAAGAAAAGAAACTTAATTTCCCCTATATGTACCTTATAAAAACTTCCCGAGCCTTAGGGTGAGTGAAGCCGGTAATTGATTGATTATTATTGATTTATTTTTGACTTTAAGATTTTTCTTCGGTTATAGATATAATTTCGGATTGGTTTTTTTGACATTATTATTGAAAAATCAGGAAACTTCAGAGAATTTTACAAAAGCCTATTTGGAGATCAATAAGTAACTTTATAGCCTGAATTTGGAACAATGCGTATAGACATCAATCAGAAGAGAATCTCCATCGGGGATAAATACCAGATTTTTATTGATCAACAGGAAGCATATTCAGCCTTATCTGAATTGTTCAAGCTATTATCTGTCATTGATCTGTTTAAAAAAGGTTATGAGACCCCAAATCTGACGATAAGGAAACGATGGGCATGGTTCAAGCCTAAATATGATATTAAGTTGTACGATGGTAACACATTTGAATTTACCTCCGAGTCATTATGGAAGATGCATTATCAATGTCCATGCAAATCGGATGTTTACCATATTTATGGGCATCGGGGTAGGAAATATTCTGTTTATAAAAATGAAACTCAGATTGCGTATTGGGAAAAACAAGCTGTGACTTGGTTTGAAGGTGATAACTATACTATGCTTGCCAACAATGATTGCAACCTTGAACTGATCATCTCATTCTGCCTGATCATCGACAACTATAAAAGCAAACAGCATAAGGGTAATTCGGTAACATTTAATATCGGTAACATCGGCGGGAAAGTGAAACCGTTTAATCCTGACTGGCAACCGAAATGATAATTTTCTATTTTCATTATTCTTAAGAATAATAATACCAAAATTGTAAAAAATGAGTAATAAAAACATCGCATTTCAAACCATCGATTGGTCGGGCATTCCTAAGATAGAACACAAGGGCGAAACAGGAGTTGCATATTGGCAAACCACTCAATTTGAGGGATTTCGGATTCGAATTGTAGAGTATTCAAAAGGTTATATAGCTGACCACTGGTGCCAGAAAGGGCATATTGTGCATTGTTTGGACGGAGATTTTGTGAGCGAACTCGAAGATGGCAGCATATTTATTTTAACAAAAGGGATGACCTATGTGGTTTCCGATGAATTAAGTTCGCATCGTTCAGTTGCAGAAAACGGAGTAAAATTATTGATTATCGATGGGGATTTTTTACGCCAGACAATTGAATAAAAGGAAAGATGAAAGCACATAGGATTTTAAGGAACTCATTGATTTTAATAATATTGGCAACCAATATCGGATGCGATCAAGTTTCCAAAAGCATCGTGCGACAAAAGATTGGCTACAATGAGAAAATAAGTGTGATAAAAGATATTGTCACTCTGACAAAGGTTGAAAATACTGGAGCGTTTCTAAGCCTTGGAAATCATTTGCCACGAATGACATATATAATATTCATGATAATTCTACCATTGATTGTGATTGGATTTGCTCTCTTTTATTTGTTCAAAAATAGCGCACTCTCAAAACTTATAATTATAGGAATATGCCTTGTTATTGGTGGTGGACTTGGAAACATTTTTGATAGAATAATATACAGTTTCGTAACTGACTTCTTTCACTTTGATTTTGTGATATTTCAAACTGGAATTGTGAATGTGGCAGATATTTCGGTTACTGCTGGATTTTTAATTCTTATTTATGAACTCTTAATTAATCGAAATGAATTCAAGCCAAAAAATACTGAATAAAATAGCTAAGCTGCTAACATAGGCTATACAAAATGCCAGGTAAAGTTTGTGAGCGAACTCGAAGATGGCAGCATATTTATTTTAACAAAAGGGATGACCTATGTGGTTTCCGATGAATTAAATTCGCATCGTTCAGTTGCAGAAAACGGAGTAAAATTGTTGATTATCGATGGAGATTTTTTGCACCACAAAATTAAATAAATGGAGAAATGGAATCTACCTATATTTGAGCGGTAGCTCCAAAAGATGTGATAGGAGATCAGACTATTATTGAATGTATAACTTAGAAAATAATGAAAGATAAACTTCTATTTTTTTGTCTTTGCATTTTAATCTTTAACCAAGGGTTCACCCAGATACCAAAATCCCCAAATAGAATCGATTCCTCAGGTCAAAAGGTTGGGGAATTAGTAGTTTTATTCAATGGGAACTGGAAAGAAACAACCATACCTGATAGTATCAAATATTACCGATTGATTTCTTTTCTTGATGGAAAACCATCTGGAATTGTAAGAGATTACTATTTATCGGGGAAAATTCAGATGGAAGGGAAACTTAAATCGGTTGACCCTGATGTTCATGATGATGGAATATGTTCTTGGTACTATGAAAATGGAAAAATATCCTCACAGGGTGAATTTAAAAACGGGGAAAAAGAGGGATTGTGGAAAGAATATAACATAGATGGGAGTTGGTGGGAAGGAAATTATATAAATGGAAAATTTGAAGGGAAGTGGAATAAGTGGTTCGAGAGTGGTGAGAAAAATGAAGAACAACTATGGGTGGATGGGAAAAAAGAGGGTTTATGTTTTAAATGGTTTAAGAATGGGAAAATTTCTTCTCAAGGTCAATATAAAAATAATGAACAAGAGGGTCTTTGGAAAGATTATTACAGTGATGGAAGTAGGTGGGAAGGGAATTACACCAATGGAAAATCAGATGGAACCTGGACAGGTTGGTACGAGAGTGGGAAGAAAAAAGGGGAACATTCTTGGGTGAATGGTAAAAGAGATGGATTATGGATTGAATGGTTCGAAAACGGAACAGTATCATCAACAGGTAAATACAAAACAGGTGAAAAAAAAGGTGTTTGGAAAGAATATGAAATAGATGGGAGTTGGTGGGAAGGGAAATACATCAATGGAAAATCCGATGGGAAGTGGGTTGGTTGGTACGAGAATGGGGAGAAAAAAGGGGAACATCAATTTATTAATGGTAGAAAGGAAGGTTTGTGGGTTGATTGGTTTAAAAATAGGAAAACATCTTCTCAGGGGGAATATAAGAATGGAGTAAAAGAGGGATTCTGGAAAGAATATGACATAGATGGGAGTTGGTGGGAAGGGAAATATATAAATGGAAAATCCGATGGGAAGTGGGTTGGTTGGTACGAGAATGGAGAGAAAAAAGGGGAACATCAATTTATAAATGGTAAAAAGGAAGGTGTATGGGTTGAATGGTATAGAAATGGGAAATCATCTTCACTTGGTGAATATAAAAATGGTGAAAAAGATGGATTGTGGAAAGAATATGACACAATTGGGGGATGGTGGGAAGGAAAATATATCAACGGAAAATACGAGGGAACATGGACAGGTTATTACGAGAGTGGTAAGAAAAAAGGGGAACATCGGTTTATGAATGGTAGAAAAGAAGGTTTATGGATTAATTTATTTGAAAATGGAAAATTATCTTCCCAAGGTCAATATGAAAATGGAGTTAGAGATGGTGTTTGGAAAGAGTGTAATATAGATGGAAGTTGGTGGGAAGGAAATTATATAAATGGAAAATCTGAAGGGAAGTGGATTTGTTGGTATGAAAGTGGCGTGAAAAAAGGAGAAGATTTTTGGGTTAAGGATAAAAAGGAAGGTAAATGGATTGGATGGTTTGAAAATGGAAAATTATCATCCGAAGGTTTATATAATAATGATGAAAGAGATGGTATTTGGAAAGAGTACGACACAATTGGTGGATTATGGGAAGGGAATTATATCAAGGGAAAACATGAAGGGACTTGGGTTTACGAGGTGAAAAATCCTAAAGTAATAGTAACAGGTGAATTTAAAAACGACCTTCAAATGGGATTGTGGAAATTTAGTTATAATGATGTTCTGTTAATTGGAAATTTCATCAACGGAAAACCAGTTGGGAATTGGACAGGTAGTTTCCCTAATGGAAATAAATTGTGTGAATTGAATTTTGTTAATAGTAATTTGGAAGGTCATGTAGTTACTTATTATAAGGATGGAAAAATATTGAATGAAGGAAATTTAAAAAGCGGTTTAAAAGAAGGAAGATGGAAAGAATATGATACCGATGGACATTTTTGGGAAGGTGAATATATTAAAGGAAAACGTGAGGGATTATGGATGAATTATCTATCGAATTGGGTAGTAATTAAAAGGGTATACTTCAAAAATGGGAATCCCCAATAATTATCCAGAAAAGAAACTTGTACTCTTGATGCCAACGAAACTTCTTACCGTAGTTTTTATAGGATCAAAACCTATTGCAATGCCTGGTATAGAAGAATAATAATGGCAGTTACTATTTTTAAATCTGAAAAGAAAAATTATTACACCTAAAGATACACCGAGTCAGGGAATGTATGATGCCTGGCATGATGACCCCTCAAATTGGAAGTTGGGCATCTTTTATTACAATAAGCTGGATAAACGAGTTTTTCCGCCTAAAACAATTCAGGGGTTGGGATGGACGGTAAACTTTGCACATCCATATTCATACCTGACCGTGCTGGGATTGATTATCATACTTATCGCAATAGGTTTCTATTTTCATTGATAATCAACTTATAATGAATAGAGACATGGAAATTAAATTTATTTACCCTGTTGTTAAACGTTTTATTGATCACTGCATTATCATCTTTCCGAAAAGAACCAGCCAAAAGATGAACCCTGTTACACCACCAACAATACCAGCCGCTATGAATGTAAGTCGCTGTTTTATAGGCACAAATTTGAAGATGACCACTGCCAGAATTACAATACCTATTACAGCAGTAACCGTCACAATTGACCATGAAGGTATGTGCCAGTGCCTTGCAAGACCAAATTCATCTCCATAGCCAGAGAATTTCCCTCGGTAAATAGACATCGGGAGTACCAGAAATAAATTTGCAGTTTGTCTAAGCCAAAAAAGAGTAATAAATATTACAAACCATAAGCCAAAGGATAATCGTTCAGAGGAAAAATACTTTTTTCGTAAGAGAACCAGAAAAATTAATCCAATAGTTCCAGTTACCATGGTTTGAACAGGACCTCCTGCGGTTATCCAATACCCAGTTTTCTGATATGAGTTACGTATTTTTAGATACCGTTCTCTTTCGGGAAATGGTTGGTCTAATTTAATTTGGGTTGGATATTTCTGGAAGACGGATTTTAGAAATTCCAGTTCCTGGGGGCTATACCACTCGACACTGGTTGAGCCATAGTGGATTTTAGCTTGGTACCCGAAGCATCTTGCCGCAAGATAATGACCAGATTCATGCGAAACTGTTCCTATTATAGTGAAAAGAAAGAATCCTATCGTTAGAAGAACAAACAGGCAGACATGAAAGGAGAGTGACAGCAGTGAAATTTTCATCTGAGTGTATTAAAGCACACTAAACCGAAACTGCAAAGATAAACAGTGACAAGCTAACTATAAACCCGATTACACCTTCCTGAGCGAATTGCTTGCTCTGTCCATCATAAAAAAGCACAAAACTTTTAACAACGATCATTGCCCGTCACATTTTCCTCATAAGTGCACCACCGCAGGAATACCCCCCTCCGACAACCGTGATTGCTATTAAATCACCTGTCTTGAATTTGTCCTTATTCTGCGAAAAAGCAATAGGAGTACTGGCACATCCCGTATTTCCAACCCTATCGATGTTGATCAACATTTTTTCATTAGGCAGTTTCAGGGATTCCTGAACAAATTTAATGATTCTCATGTTTGCCTGATGGGGAATCACATAATCAACTTCAGTAATGGTGAGATGGTTTCTGCGCAAGAGTTCTTCAACTATACTGATCATGTACTTACTGGCATAAATAAAGACATCTTTCCCATAAGGCATTTGGATTCCTCCATTCAGAGGTCGGAGATAAACGCCATTTATTGATTTCCCGATATTGCCGAGACCTTTGGTCAGGATATCAAGAACCTGAAAATCGCTATCGGTAACTTGTTCCTTGGAAATAAAGACCGCAGCCGCACCATCCCCCCACAAATGACCCGTTTGTTCGTCCTGTTCATTATTATAGGCGGAATTGTGCTCTGAGGCAATGATTAAGGCACGAGTCGCTTTATTCAGAGCAAAATATCCCTGCACGACTTCCAGCGCATTAATAAATGAGGAGCAAGCGGATGAGATGGTCAGTGCCTGTGCATTCTCAATATCAAACTCGTGCTGGATGTAATGAGCCAAAGTAGCAACCGTATCATAAGGGGAGTAAGTTGCTCCAACAATCAAATCAATATCTTTAATTGAATACGGGAGGTGCTCACAAGCAACACGAACACTTTCAATTGCCATGGTATTGGTGTTCTCATGGGGAAGAGCCTTCCTACGTTGAACAATACCAGTTCTGGAAAAAATCCAGTTTTCTGGTAATCCATTGATAGCTTTGAAGTAAGAATTCGGAATGATTTGTTCAGGCAGATAATGAGCAACGGTGTTGATGAACATCTGAGAAATTTTTACGAAAATAATAATATTTTTCAAATATGTTCATAAAGCAACCAGTATGAGTATAGGGAACTGGATTTTCTACAAAGATCACTTCGGGAGGCATGCGCTTTAAAAACACCACAACAGACTTACATTTAGAATAAACATCAGTTGGTTAGAAACCATCTGGAGCAGAAGAAAATCTTTCAATGCTGGCTATACCACATTTGTCGGCACCGAGGTTCAGAACAATAGATTTTATTTCATCTGAAGAGAACATCAGACATCATTTATGTTATCGCATGGTGCTTAAATAATCCGTCTTACTCTGTTCTTATAAATTTCCCATTCAGCACCAAACCTTTTTGTTAAATATTTTTCCTCAGCTAAAATCATTATGTAATGCGTTGTGATACAATACAAACCAATGATGATATTCAATGGGTTCGGAAAGAAAATTATGCAGGATATTGTTACCAGAAGCCCCCCCAAGTACAATGGATGACGGCTGAAATGGTATAACCCAGTGGTTTTTAACTGCGTGTCTTTTTCAGGAATTCCATATCTGAGGGAAGCTCCCAATTCATAAAATGAAAGTAATAACACGACAGTACCAACAAACAACAAACAGGCACCAAGCCACGATAACCATGCTGGTACAATCACCCAACCAAAAGTGGGGATAATAGCTTTAATCAGGGTGAGCCCCCAACAAAAAAATATTGAGATTTTACCTGAATAGAAAAGAAACGGGTTTATTGATGGGCTTCCCAAGAAATTACCTTCTCTTATAAGCAGTCTTAGGATGGTGATCGTAAATCCAATCCCCATGATAATAAATGTACCAATGACAAGTAAATTTTGAACTGGCTGTATCATAGACGGTATTTTAGATTTGGAGAGCTTCGTTGGTTAGCCACACAAAGTTAACAGAAAAAAGAAAGGGCACCCTCTGAGGCACCCTTGTAACATTTTACATTCCAATGGCTGGTCGCAACTTCTGTATTATAAACTGCAAGAATTCCAGCGATGTTTCTCAATAATTTCTTACGATTTCTCATCGTAAGTGGTTCCGTGATCATTGATTCTGGTGAGTCTGGTGATGCCGCTGAGAGTTTTTGAAGAATTGAGGTCGCCACAGGAGAGTTTGTGGATGCCAATGTGTTTTTGCACATTGATCGGGTCATTAAAATTTCATTTTCGGTCAATTCGATTTCTTTTTCTTCTAT
>Ga0224522_1000312_pt1 | contig 18432 bp, 14 predicted proteins | sample CFST25metaG_FD_182733 | JGI IMG/M metagenome (GOLD analysis project Ga0224522, IMG submission 182733) | Peat soil microbial communities from Stordalen Mire, Sweden - C.F.S.T25 | ecosystem: Environmental > Terrestrial > Soil > Wetlands > Peat | place: Sweden: Norrbotten County, Stordalen Mire...
GGTGCAAATTCAATGGCTGCTGCCGGTTCTCATAATGAAGTTAGTGGGCAGTTTTGCCTGGTTTCCGGCGAGCATAACGAAATTACCGGTGATCACAGCTCGGCATTTGGTGATCAGCACCAGGTGAGTGGCAATAAGTCCACTGCCTATGGTTCCAGCCATGTGATTTCTGCCGAAACGGCCTATGCCGAAGGAGATGGCAATATTGTTTCAGGCATCGGTGGCCATGCCGAAGGTACCTTAAATGAATGTACCGGTGATTATTCCCATGTCGAAGGTTGCAATGCAAAAACCTATAACATCTACCAACATGCTAAAGCTTCCTGCGGATTCAGTAATCCCGGCGAAATTGGCGAAGCCCAGTACACGAACATCATTGCCCGGGTCACTACTGAAGATGACGGACCATTGGCCCTGCTCGTAGGCGAAGAGTCGTCTGTTACTCTCATGAATAACAAGATGAATGCCTTCCGCATCATGGTTGTAGCAGCTTCAGATGATAATGCAGAAGGCGCTGCCTATGAATTCAAAGGCCTCATTAAGAAGGATGCAACCTCAGCCTCCACGGCCATTATCGGATCCATTACAAAAACTGTGATTGCAGAAAGCGAATCCGCCTGGGATGTCACTGTTGCAGCCGATACAACAAATGGCGCGCTCGGTATTACCGTCACCGGTGAAGCTGAAAAAGTGATTCGCTGGGTAGCCTTTGTTGAAATGGTCGAAGTGGCTTTCTATGGCTCTTGATAGGTTTTAGGATGAAAGAATGGAAAATATTCGGTCTCCCACTACCCCAGGCAATCAGTCTGCTTACATTTCTTGTGGCCATTATTTCCGTTTGGGTGCATATGGAAATCCGTCTGGCCGAAGTAAACGTCGAACTCTCCAACCTCAAACAAGATCTTACCTTCCACAAGTCCGACAATAGCCGGGATCTCGAAAACCTCCGCACCGACATTAAATCCGATACCCGCGAAATCCTGAAAAAGATCGACGAAATCCAGATCTATCTCCGAAACAAATAATTCATTAAATCAATCGTACATCGTAAATTCTAAATCCATGAACTCGAAATTTCTTAGTCTGAATTGGATGGACCTTTTAAAAGGTCTGCTCATTGCTGTCATCGGTGCAATGCTCACAGGAATTTACCAGGGCATCCATGCCAGGACTTTAACCTTCACCTGGACCTTCTTTCAACCCATTGTATTGACCGGGCTTGATGCTGCTTTTGCATATCTATTAAAGAACTTCCTGTCAAACAGCCAGGGTGAACCATTGAGGACCGAAAAATGACGACATCAGAAAAGGGACTTGCCCTCATCGAGCATTACGAAGGCATCCGAACATTGGCGTATCGTTGCCCTGCAGGTGTATGGACGATCGGGATAGGCACAACCATTTATCCCGACGGAACTCCCGTCAAAGAAGGCGATAGAATATCCTACAAGCAGGCCAGAGACTACCTGATGCATGATCTCTGTAAAATCGAATACCAGCTTGACCAAATGCTTACAATCCGCCTCCTGCAACATCAATTCGATGCGCTCGTGTCATTCGCTTATAATGTTGGCTGCAACGCACTCAAAAAATCAACCCTGCTCAGGTATGTCAATGATCGGGACACGAACACCTCCATTGAATATGCATTTCTGATGTACACAAAATGCGCAGGTTCTCCCAGCATCGACGATGATCATGACGGCCAGGTCGACGAATCCGGCGAAAAACAAGTCTCACAAGGCCTTACCAAAAGGCGGAAGTCCGAAGCCTGGTTATACATTCACAATGAACTGAAATACTTTTAATTATGGCAAAATCAATTGATTCATCGAATAATTCCGGGACAATAAACCGGCCACTAATATGGATATCCATCATCTTGGGATTCCTGCTCATCGGAGCAGTTGTCCTGGAACGTGTTTTGCACGACACTTCCAGAAATAAGATAATACGTGATCAGGCCTCATTGATATCTTCATATAAGAACGCCCCGGTTAAAATAGATACAATCCACGATACCATTCGCCTTTCCGGGCAGTATATTATCAAGCCCATTCCAGTTAAAACAGTCATCCACGACACAATCCTGATCCCCTACCGAGAATGTTGGTACGATTCCGTATTCAGCCAAACCGGCATCCGCTTCCACTGGCAAGCCAAAGGTGACCTCCAATTCATCTCATTCTCCGATTTCATTTGGCCCAGGGACATCATCACAATCACCCGGCAGATAGACACCTGCATCACCAAACCAATCCCAAAACAACCCATATTCCGCATCGGCCCCTACGTCGGCATGTCCCTCAATTCCTTCAGCAAATTTCCATGCTTCGAAGACGGCGCCCAGCTCGTCATCAAAGATCAACTCACCTTTTCAGCGGGAGGCATATACCTCAATGGGTTTTACGGCAATTTGAGGTTTGGATGGTTGTTCAAATAATTAGACTCAAATAATATTGATTTATCTTGTAACTTTACCCTGTTATAAGGGTAAATCATGTCCGAGTTCACAATATCCCAAAAGATAAGCCTGAGTCCGACAGCTATTCCGTTGCCTGTGCTGTGTCGTTTTTCTGGAATTATCTTTTATGGAAATAAATGAACTGAGGATTATTGACAAATACTATATGGCCACTAACCGCCATATTGCGGTAGTAAATACATTAGACCGCATTATTTAAAAGCAACACCAGAGTAAAATGAACATATTTCAATTTTTTCAAACACTACCATCAGATTTTTGGGAGAATTTGTTGATTAGTATAATTGGTGCTATTATTGGTTCCGGTGGTGCTATTTTGGTTTTTTACTTAACTATATGGCATGATAGAAAGAAAGAATCAAAGAGAATAGAACTACATTATAAAAATAAACTTAGGTATTTTCATTCACTTGTCGAATCTGTTATCGATTCCGTTGAAAAACAGATTTTAAATATGAGGGAATATACTAAAAAAGTGAAAAGGGATCCTTTTGAATACAATTATTTAAACATCGTAGTTAACGAAAACATTACAAGAATTTCTGAAAGAGTTGATCAAGAAGAGCTATATCATTCATATCTGCAAATTATAAGTCAAGGCAAGGAAGAACATGAATTCCTACAATCCCTCAATGTGGTTGATTATTTGAACTCCGTATTAAAATCAACAAAAGATAGCCTATTCCAAACAACATCTTACACAAGTGAACTCGAAAAAAAATACAGCGCATTATCAGAAAGATTACTTGATGAAGCAGGCAGAGAACTAAATTCGATTAAAACTACTGATCCAACTGGATATGCAACAAACGATTTTTTCATTTTTTTAAATACCAGTATCTTGTCTTATTATGATGAAATTCAAGATGAACAAACTATACCACTGAGGGAATTTAAATTCATTCGACCATTTAAGCTTGGGCTCATGTCAAATTTTCGTGTAATACCAATTTCGGATAAATGGCTTACAATGTGTAAAGATTGTACACATCTTTATTCTGAAATTGCAATTCGCTATACGGAAATTGCAAAAGATATAGAGAGAGATGCAATTGATATGGAGAAAAGATTACCAATACTTAGGAAAATCAATGAGACAATAAATAACGCGCTCTAATATGCAAGCGTAATATTGCGTCCTTGCAGGCAATAACAGATTGACAACTAAAAAGTAAACAAGAACAAATTTTGACAATGCAATTCCCATCATCACATACAGCGGAAGAAAAGCTAAAATCGTTAAGTGAACGATTGAAGTATTTAGCCCGTGACGCCAATTCATACAGGTTATACGTTGACCAAAATGTAAAGTCGGTAAATCTTAAACTCAATTTGTCCTTAGTCCTTTCACACATAATTTTGAATTTACATTTCATTGACCGAAGCAAGAACGTATTTGAAAAAATAATTCAAGAATATAACGAGGCAAACAATACTACTTTAACATTTGATAATTTTGAGAAAATCAAATGGATTAGGATAATTGCAGGTGAGGCAATATTGCCAAGATTAATTAGTCATTTTGTTTGGCAGGTTGGCTACTATGAAAAGGAAGGTAAACAGATTGAAATTCCAATAAAGAAAAATGATTTAATCCGTTGCTTGCAAATGTATTTCCAAAAATGTTTTCAAGATTCAAGACTTACTATTTCAAAAATTGAATTGGAAAATGTTTTAAGCAAGTTTCCTTTTGAAGAACTGACGGTTGATTTTCTGATTGATATAGAAGTAATCGGATTTGATCCAAAAGCAGACATTTATTATTGGAAGGGGGGTGAATATGCAAGGCATTTAAGGAATGAAATTGCTTCAACACTTTGGCTTTTAATCGGTGGTGAAAATGCAACAGACATAGAGTTTAGAAAATATTTAAAACTCAATGAAGGTTCTGAAATTTGGATTGATGATTTAGGAGCATTCCTGAATCATAAGGACACAACAAAGATTTGTGAACTTGCGGTTTCATTTTTAATAAGCGAAACCGATTTACTGAAATCGGATGCAGAGTTTACCAAGATTTGGCTTGATGCCGAGAATTACAGACATATTGATATTAATACAGTAATTCCAGTTGTAGAATTTAACTACAACAATGCTTACGACTTTTTAGAGAGCGTAAATTATCATAAATGGCGTTTCCATGAAGCTTTTGATTATCAGAGAACGAGAAGTTTTTGTCATTCACTACTTCGGATTATTGTTTCATGTGAGCCAAAGCATCCTACACCATACCTAAGTGTTTTAAAGATTTTAAAAGACACTTCAAGACCTACTTTACTTTGGACATTATATAGTGACATTAAGCGAGAATTTCCGTTTGTGATTCCATACCTGCTAACAGATTCTGAATTGCTTCCTATTGCTTTCAAGTTGATTGATAAAATTGAAATTGACAATGTTTTTTTATCTGAACAATCAAACAACGACAGAAAAGTTGAAGAAAGTTGTGAAATCAAAAATCAGTTTTGGCTTGAGATGTTTGAATTATCTTTGGAACAAATTGTTTCTGTTCATTCAAACGACAAAGAAAAAGGGGAACTAATTACAATAATTCTGATTGATGTTTCGGAAAAAGTATTCAGTATAAATTCTAGTAATAGAAACAGTATTATCGATCATAATGCTTTAAGGAAACGATATGATCTTGCATTAAAGAAATTAGCCAACAAAAGAATTACAACAGGAAATACTTATCCAAGACCGCCAGTAAGTCCAAGACTAATTCATCTGCTGCTACCCGATATTTCTAACTATCTAAATGAGAAAACTGCGAAAAGAAATCCTAACCACACTGACCACTTAAATATAGATCATGGCTTTGTGGATTTATGTATTGAAATGTTACGGTTTGCCAATCTTCGTGTTTCTGAATTTGAAATGTCAGCAGGCGAAAAAGTGAAACTTGAAAATTCCTCAAAAAAAATAATTACTCTGCTACAAAACGAAATAACAGAGTTTTATTCAGCAACTGAAATTGATGTACAGCTATACAATTCATTAGGAACAGAAAAGAAAAAAGCCATAAGGGGTGTAAGTTCATTTGGCTTTGAAATTATTGATTGGGGTTACTTGTATCTGCATTTTGAAAAAAGTAACATTCTGCAAAGTATCCACGAAAGTTTTATTGCTTCTTTGAATTTTAAGATAGATGGTGATAAATATGATGACCAAAATAAAGAGCAATTTGAGAAGCTAAAACTATACCTAAAATCTTTGATGCTTGCTTTTATTTCAATCAATCAGAAAAAGGATGTTTATGAAATTGATGGGCTGCCAATAAAGCCAACTTTAGACAAACTTGAAAACTGGATTAGGGAATTTTCTTTAAAATATTCTATTGATGAAATTCCAAAGGAACAAATTGATGTTTTTAATGAGAGGTTCAATGTGTTCGGGAATGACATATATTATCAGCAGCTAACTTCGCTGCTTTATCGAAGCATAAACAATTTTAGTGGAGAAGGTAAGGACAAATTTGTCGAAAGCCTATTTGCCACAAGTATTGATACAGGCAGAATGCTGACCGCGATAAACATTTTAGAATCAAAGGAACTTCTTGATATACTCACCAAAAGAATTAGTATTGTTAAAACAGAAGAATTTGTTGAAAAAACCCTTACAATAACTGAACTTGAAAATGCAATGATTGAAGCGGTAAACTCAACTGATAATTGGAATTTAGCTGAACCGCTACTAAATAAAATTGAAGAGCATTACAACAGAGTAAAACACTTCGATGAAAACTCTCAAAACCTTTTATATGAGGTCAAATTACTTTTGGCATTTAAAGAAAAGAACCTAAATAAACTTTCACTTATCCCAATTCCAAAATCAGAATATAATAGAATAAAGAACAATCAAATAAAGGAAAACAGAAAAGCATACCTCATAGCTCTTCATTATCTTTATACTGAAAATCAATATTCCGAAGCAATCTCAAAATTAGAATCACTTCAATCAATTGAAGAAGAAAATATTGACTATGCATTTCATTTATTGAGAGCTAAAACTTTGAAAGCAATATCTGAAAAAAGTAATCTTCCTTTTGATGCATTAAATACCTGGAAGGATTTTGCTTCAAGGTTAAGCGAAAATACCTTGAAATCGTTATCAAGTTTTGAGGAAGCAATAGAACACAACAATCTTCATTACCATATTTCAAACGACAACTTCTCTCAGTTTGAAAATTCCATTTCCAAGCTTACAAATAGATTCTTGTATGATGAGGAAATACTTTCCGAAGTGTTTGAATATTATTTGAAACACCAGATGGAAGAATTAGCATTGAGTTATTTAAAAGGGGCAGCAAAATATTTTGAAGAATCCGGAAAAGAATTTCCTTATGAATTAAAAACAGCAATTGCTGGTGGAGAAAAAACAGATACCATAAAAGTAAAAGCTAGTTTGGAAAAACTATTAGGACTTAAACCAAGCTATGTTATTGCTGCCCTTCCAAGCGTCCATAATGGGGAAACCGACCTAAATACTTTTATTCTTATTGAGGTTATTCAAGGTTTAAAAAACCTGATTGATAAAAAAACTTCACTTAAAACATTGAAGAAAGAGAATGAGTTAAATGATGTTTTGCAAGTAGTTATAAAGCCGAGACTTGCACTTTGGGGATGGAGTATTCCAGATCAATCAAGAGGTGGAAAATCCCCGACTGGAAAAGATGCAGGCGAAATAGATTTTGCTATTGAAGCTGCTGGGAAAAAAATTGCAATAATTGAAGCATTGGTTTTAAAAGGCAAAGAAAAAGCTAAAACTCAAAAGCACATTCTAAAAGGATTTGATTATGTTGACTACTTACAACGATACTATATTGTAATTTACTTTAAAGGATTGGCAGCTAACTTTGACCATACTTGGGATGAATACAAATCGGATGTAATAGATATAAAATTCCCGCCCATTTTAGAACTTGACAAAACACTGGGTTTTCAATTGTTGCCAAATAATGACGTAGATGTTAGACAAATAAAAATTTCTAAGACAACTCATAAATCTAATGTTGAAGTATTCCATATAATGATAAATTTAACTGTATGAGCAAAAATAAAATAGGCCAACGCATAAGCTTTTACAGAAAAACATTTTGCTGGGGTTATCAGTCGTTAAACGATACATTAATTTGACAAAAGGAAGCATAGTGCCAGCAAGTAATATCGTGAATAAGTTTACGAAAATCAAATATAAAACCAGCTAGACTGCGCACTGCTGCTGAAGGCGAAGAGTCAGGAGTAAGATTTAATTATGAAGCATCAACTTCTTAAATATGGGATTCGCGATGGAGTTGAATTACACATTTCTACCGTGGAACATGGTTTAAAATGTAATTCAACTTGTCCATGTTGTGGAATGATTTTGATTGCCAAAAAAGGAAGATTAGGAAAGCCCCAGAGTCATTTTGCACATAAAAATCTTGAGCAATGTGAATTTGCATATGAAACATCAATTCATTATGAGGCAAAACGACTCCTTGAGAAAGAAAAAAGAATTTCATTACCTTACCGAATAATATCATTTGATGCTTTAAAACTGCAAAAATCTTTTCAACCAGTCGCCGGAACAAACAACATTGGAATTATTAAATCAAGAATATATGAACTGAAGAACATTACATCGGAAAAGCGTCTGCATAATATCGTGCCGGATATACAAGCAACAATTAAAGGGAAGGAAATTCTTATAGAAATAGCAGTAACAAATAAGGTTAAGGAAATTAAATCTGAAAAAATAAAAAGTATTGGGATTCCAACATTAGAAATTGATCTTTCAACAATTGATCGTCAGGTTACGGAAGAAGATCTTCGGCTAAACTTATTTCAAAATAGTAAAAACAAAAAATGGATTTTTAATCCCAAAGACGATGAATTAATTGAAGAGATAAAAATTCACAAACACGATCTTGAAGAAAAAATTATTCCTTTTCTTGAATCTTACCAAATACGGGGTACAAAAAGTAATCCGGCGATCCTCAATTGTCCAAACCCTTTTATAAAGAAAAAGAAAATCGGTATTGACTATTGCAGAAATTGTCAGTTCTTATGTTGTGAATATGAATTTAATATATTATGTGGCGCTAAAAATTATTTGGAAATTAAAGAGCTCATTGAAACAAAAAACAACGAATTAAAACCTGTCTTTAACGAGCCGTCAGCCCACAAAGCAGATGCACAGTAATGAAAGTGTTTGAAATTGCTAAATATGAAAACAAAATATAAAGATGAAATCTTCTAATATTCGAACTGAGACTGCCGGCTGGGTGGAAGGCAAAAATTAAAACACTGGAATTTTAATGCTAACTTTATTCCTTAGAACAAAGACAACATTTAATGGAACGATTATCAACAGAAAAATATCAGAAACTCTTAACAAAAGCAGTAAAACACTTTTGGAAAACCAGGGACTCGCAAGCAAAAGGACAAAAGAAATCAGACCAGGGGAGCAGAAGTTCAGTCACGGGTGGAAAACAACTTGACGGGTTTATTGAACTACTGGTTCAAGTTTCAAAGGATTTAGGTGTTCCGGAAGCTTGTATTTATACAAAGGGCAACAACCTGCCTGGATATTTTCGACCGACCAAGGATTGGGACTTTTTAATCATTACCCCGAAAAATCAACTAATCGCAGTCGTGGAACTGAAATCCCAGGTTGGTTCTTTTGGTAATAACTTCAATAACAGAACAGAAGAGGCGCTGGGGAGTGCAGTCGACTTGTGGACTGCTTTTAAAGAACAGGGGTTCTCACAAAAACAACCTCCGTGGTTAGGGTATCTCATTCTTGTTGAGAAAACTAACAAGTCCACAAGGCCGGTAAGGCTTCAAGAGCCATACTTTAAAGTACGTCCTGAATTTCAAAATACAAGTTACCTCGATAGGTATGTCATCCTTTGTCAAAAGCTTATGCAAGAGAGACATTACTCGTCGACAGCATTAATTTGGACTGACAAGAAAATGCAATTTGCTTGTCCTGAAGTCGATATTTCTTTTGATTCATTTCTATTATCTTTCATGGGTTTTATACAAGGTAAATTGAAAGAGATTAAATCATGATATACGGCAGTCGATCAAATGGAAATCATCATGGCTTAGTTCTCACCAAACCATTGGTGGTCGATATCATGCTCGATCGAATTGGATATGTTCCATCATCTGACCTTAGTAAAAAGGTAATCATCGAACCTGCTGCTGGTGATGGTGCCTTTGCTATTGCTATAATTGACCGGCTCTTCGAATCCTCCAAAAACTTCGACTTTTCGTTTCAGAAAGCGCTATCGAATATTAAGCTATACGAAATAGATAGCAAGATGTCTGAATTACTCACGAATCGAATTCAGTCAAGGTTAGTTGAACTTTCAGTAATCCTACCAAAAACAATGATTCAAACCACTGACTTTCTCCTTGCAGAAGCATTTCCTTGTGATATAGTCATTGGTAATCCGCCTTATGTCCGGCATGAGAACATCCCGGAGAAAGAAAAGTTCATATATAGACAGCTATTTAGAACATTTACTCATAGGAGTGACCTGTATATAGCCTTTTATGAAAAAAGTCTTCGCATCTTAAACGAAAATGGAATCCTCTCATTCATATGCTCCAATCGCTGGCTAAAAAATCAATATGGTCAGAACCTCAGAGAACTAATAGGGTTACATTATGCTCTTGAAGAGATTATTGATTTGGAAGGAACGTGCCCTTTTGAGGAAGATGTGATTGCTTATCCTGCAATAACCACAATCAGAAAGTCTGACAAAAAGCTCAAGGGGAATTATTATCGAATTCACCACATTGATGACTTGAATAAAATAGATCATGCAATAACGCCATCCCGAACCCTGAACACCCGTGTGCCTAAAAATTGGTTTTCATATTCATTAAATGGGAATAGACATGAAAAATATCTCGATTCCATTGAGAACCAGGGATTCAAAATTGGTATTGGTGTCGCGACAGGTTCTGATAAGGTTTTCATCCGGGATGATTTTCATCACATTGTAGAAAATGAATTATTACTTCCTATACTGACATCAAGAGATCTTCGTGATAATAAATTAGATTGGTCAGGCAAGTTCATTTTAAACCCATTTGCAGAGAATGGTGAGCTTATCAACCTGGAACAATATCCAAAAGCCAAAAAGTACTTTTACTCTCAAAGAGAGACGTTGCTCAAACGACATGTTTCCAAAAAAAATCCGAAGAAGTGGTATAAGACGATTGATAGAATAACAACGGATCTGACTAAGCAGGATAAGATAATTTTACCCGACATTTCAGGTAATACTCATTTGTTCATAGACCAGGGAAATTACTATCCTCATCATAACTTATATTACATCACAGGAAGATCATACGACAAACTTGTTTTACTTGCAGCTATATTAATGTCCGATTTTGTAAAGAGTCAACTTTGTGAACTTGGTAATAAGATGAATGGAGGATATCCAAGATGGCAAAGCCAAAATTTGAAAAAACTTAGAGTACCGATCATAGATGCTATCCCCGAGAACTCTTCTAAAGAGATTGTACGAGCCTACAATGCCAGAGACTACTCTAAAATAGACAGTCTAATAACTCCGGCACAGATTTCAAATTATGAAACTACTTGCGGACAAACTCGACTTTTCGAGCCGAAACCTCGGAAGTATGGTAGCCGTTTCAATTCTGTTTCACCTTGATGGGAAATCTCAAACAACCGGCAAACGCTTCATGCTACCGATTGTTAGCAAAATATCAGTTTATGCACTTTATAGATTGACCGTAGAAAAAATAGCTATAATCTTTCAATCATAATAATCTATGGCTCTCCCTATCAACATAAAAGAATTGGTTCACGGAAAGGTTGTGGAATGGGAACGCCTTGAATTCAAGGCGGGCTGGAATCCCGAAGATATCCTGCATTCGATCTGTGCGTTTGCCAACGACTTTAACAATTGGGGTGGTGGGTATATTATTGTGGGTATCGCAACGCTCGATGGGGTGCCTCAGTTCCCTCCCGTCGGATTACCGCTGAATAGTCTCGATGCGATCCAGGGTGAACTGATCAATATATGCTATAAGATTCAACCGAACTACCTGCCCATAATTCAACCGTATACTATTGATGATCGGCATATCCTGGTCATTTGGGTCCCGGCCGGTGATCTGCGCCCGTATTCCGGTCCGTCAACCTTGGGCAACGATGCCCGCAGGCAATATTATATCCGTGCTGGTTCCCGCAGCATTGTGCCCCACGGTGATAATCATGCACGGCTTATTGAACTCATGGCAAAGGTTCCTTTCGACGATCGCGTAAACCAGCAGGCCCAACTCAACGATCTCGATTTAGGTTTGATTCGTGAGTTTCTGCAGGAGGTTGGAAGTGAATTGTTCGATGAGAGTGTGAAGATTCCTTTTCCTGAATTATGTCGGCAGATGCAGATTTCCCGGGGCCCGGCCGAGTTTTTAAGGCCTGTGAATGTCGGGCTGATGTTCTTTAACCGGGAACCGCATAAGTTCTTTAACCGTGCCTGGATCGAGTTGGCCATTCATCCCGACGATACGGGCCGTAATTTTATAACCGAAACGTTCAAAGGGCCTCTGCACCATCAAATCCGCAATAGCCTTGCCTACCTTAAAAAGGAAGTGATCCGCACCGAAGTCCTGAAGATTACCGGCCAGGCCGAAAGCAAAACCATCAGTAATTATCCCTTCAATGCATTGGAGGAAGTAATCAGCAATAGCGTTTATCATAAAAGTTATGCGGATGAAGCGCCGATCGAAATACAGGTATTCCCCGATAAAATTACGGTGCTGAGTTACCCTGGCCCCATGCCGCCAATCACGAATATCGATTTACAACAGCGGAGGGTAGTATCCCGCGCCTACCGCAACCGCCGTATTGGAGATTTCCTCAAAGAGCTCGACCTCACCGAAGGCAAATCCACCGGATTCCCGATAATTCGTGACGCCATGGCCTCCAACGGGAACCCCGCACCGGTATTCTATACCGACAAAGACCAGGTCCTCTTTATGGTCACCCTCCCCTGTCATCCAGAGTTACCGGGGACTAAGTCATTAACTAAGATATTAACTAAGACGGGGGCTAAATTAACCAAACAGCTTATTGCACAAATCTTCTCTGAAGGTGTTGATTTGCAAGTGTTAAGCGATCTGTTGGAGAGTGATATCAGTGAAGTCAGAAACGAAATAAGGAATAGGTTAAACGCTCAGGAATTAACTAAGATAGTGTCTAAGTCAGTGTCTAAGTCAGTGTCTAAGTCAATAGACATTATCGATTTTCTTACAAACGAAAAATCCCGGGCTGAAATTTTACGTCATTTGGGGCTGATTAATCACACCAAGAACTTCAATTCATATATTAAACCCTTGTTGGATTATAAAATTATTGAATTGACAATTCCGGATAAACCCCAAAGCCAGTTTCAAAAATACCACTTGACCGAAAAAGGGAAGAAACTTCTTAAACAATAACCTCAGGTACCAGGTTGTTTGCTGTAAGATCGTTTGCTTCAATGCAAATCTCACCAAAGGTATCTCCGTAAATTTATAATACGCAAGGCCGGAGCCCTCCGGGTGTCGTCATTTTTTTCAATTATTTATTTCCTGGGGTAAAAAAATGACCGGCAGCCTTGCGTATTAAAATTTACTCCGCTGTTTAGTGCTTATGATTTGCATTTTATGCATTAAACCATTTGTAAAACTTAAAAGCGGAGGTTTGTATGTTAACTCAATCCAATCATTTATCAAATCAGGTTATCAATGATTTAACCTGCGGCTATCATGTCACCGAATCTGGTCAGGTTATCCTGCACCATAGCGGCCAGCCCATCAACTGGTCCTCAACAATTAAGGTCACCTTGTTTTCCCCTGGCGGTAAAGAGTCTGCCATGTTTAAGTTCTCCAACATCCATGAGGCTATGAACTTCATCCGCCTCAACGATCCTTCCAGGTACATGATCTGGGGGTGATTTTCCTGCTGTTAATCTCTCGGGTTTCCCTGCGGGTAGCAATGCCTGCAGGGAAAATTCCACTCCCTGTAGAATGTATAAATCGATACTTTGAATTCCAGAGAATAGGATTTAAAATATGAGAAACCTTGAAGCCGGTTTCAAAAATACCACTTGACCGGAAAAGGGAAGAAATTGCTTAAACAATAACCCCAGCCGCTAAGTTCAGACGAAAAAGTACCAAGCTCTCTGTTCTGGATTGGCCTGTTAATCATCCTTTTACAAAAAATATTTTTCTCTAAACCACCTTTCGCCCAACGAAAAGGTACCAACCCTCCGGTTAATATAACTACTGATACTCAGTCACTTATTAACGAAGGAGAAAAAAAGGTACCAACCTGGCATAAAAAAAGCACCAACCTCCTTTATAAAAAAATTGTTTACCTATTGTCTATTCTGGCTCTCTGTTCCGAACGTATTAGTCTAAACGACCTGATGAAGTTCATGAAACAGGAAGTCAGGTGCACAGGTAAGTGCACAAGTAAGTGCACAAGAAAGTGTATAAGTAATTTCCCGGGATGTGCACAAACTGTTTCAATCTTTGATGTGTACTTTTATGTGTACTAAAGGAAAAAGCCACCTACATTATTTTTGTAAGTGGCTCATTTTCAGCTCCCCCTGCTGGACTTGAACCAGCGACCCTCTGATTAACAGTCAGATGCTCTAACCAACTGAGCTAAGGAGGAATTCAGGGGCGCAAAATTACAAAGAATCAGATAATTTCCAAGGTATCTCTAAAAAAAATCCCAAACGCTTATCAGTTAATCAGGGCAAGTCGCCGATTATCCTTAAGCTTTGGTGAAAATTCATGAATATTTTCAATGAATCAATGTAACTCTGCGGTTAAAACCGAGTCTTATGTATTGCTTCCCCGAATATGGGATTATAATTGCTTACCAATGATAGATATTAGCAATATTCATAAAACTTACATTACAGGCAACAATAAACTACATGTGCTGAAAGGCATCGATCTGAAAGTTAATGCCGGCGAAATGATCTCGGTCATGGGGGCTTCGGGATCAGGAAAATCAACCCTCCTCAATATCCTGGGCATTCTTGATAATCATGACCATGGAGAATATCTGCTTAGCGGGGTCAGGATTGAGAACCTGAACGAACGTAAAGCCGCCCAGCTCAGGAATAAATTCCTAGGATTCGTGTTCCAGTCGTTCAACCTGGTTTCGTTTAAGAATGCTATGGAAAATGTTGCCCTACCTCTTTATTATCAGAATGTGAAACGGAAAAAGAGGAACGCAATTGCTATGGAATACCTCGACAGGATGGGGCTGAAGGAGTGGTCACACCATCTGCCGAATGAACTTTCGGGGGGTCAGAAACAACGTATTGCAATTGCCCGGGCACTGATCGCCAAGCCTAAAGTCATACTTGCTGACGAACCTACCGGTGCCCTGGATTCAATTACATCCCAGGAAGTTATGGATATCCTTACCGATATCAACAAGAATGAAAATATTACCATGCTCATCGTCACACATGAACTGGATATTGCAAAAAGGACACAGAAAACCATCAGAATCACCGATGGTATGATCACCGAAATCGTAAAGAACTAAGCATGTTTTCAATTGACCGCTGGCAGGAAATTTACAGTACCATCAGGAAGAATAAACTGCGCACCTTCCTCACCGGCTTTGCTGTGGCATGGGGCATCTTCATGCTTATCATACTGCTGGGGTCGGGCAACGGGCTCGAAAACGGGGTGAAGGAACAGTTCAAAGGCGGCGCTATGAACGGGGTCTGGATCAGTAGCGGTATTACCAGCATTCAGTATAAAGGACTGAAAACCGGACGAGAGATCAAGTTCAGCGACCAGGATTACAAGCTCATCAAAAACTCAATCAAAGGGTATGACCATATTTCGGCCAGGCTTTTCCTCGGCAGCGTCCTGGTTTCATATAAAAACGAATACGGTTCTTTCTTCGTCTCACCCAGCCATCCTGATTATGGCTATATTAAGGAGATCCAGGTGCTGCAGGGAAGGTTCCTCAACCAGATAGACATCAGAGAATGCAGGAAAGTGGCCGCAATAGGGGAAAAAGTCAGAGCCCAGCTGTTCAAGGGAAAAGATACCGTGGCTCTTGAAAAATACGTAAGTATTAGAGGGGTTCCCTTCAAGGTGATCGGGATTTTCCGTGATTTCGGGAGGGACGACAATGAGCAGAAAAGGATTTATATCCCCATTACCACAGCGCAAAAAGTATTTTACAGCACTAATGTCATAAACCAGATATCCTTCACAACAGGAAATGCAACACCTGAAGAAGCTGATGCCATGCTAAGAAAGGCAAAGATGACCCTCTCCCACTCGCATACTTTCTCCCCGGATGACCCGAGGGCGATTGATATTATGAATAAAAGCGAGGACGTTAAAAGGGTAAACAGCTTGTTTGCCGGGATCAGGATGTTCATCTGGATCATCGGCATAGGGACCATTATCGCGGGTATCGTCGGGGTGAGCAATATCATGATGATATCGGTAAAGGAAAGAACCAAGGAAATTGGGATCAGGAAAGCCCTGGGCGCGACACCTGCATCCATCATCGGGCTCATTATGCAGGAAGCCATACTGATCACGGGATTTGCAGGGTATGTTGGACTGGTCCTGGGAGTGGGGCTGCTCGAACTGATTGCCAGAAATATGCCGCCTTCTGACTTTTTCAGGAACCCTGAAGCCAATTTTGCCATTGCGATCGGGGCAACTGTTTTATTGGTCATCGCAGGCGCTTTTGCAGGATTCTTCCCCGCAATGAAAGCAGCAGGGATACGACCAATAGAAGCACTCAGAGAAGAGTAAAAGATGATAAGAAACTTGAATTATGTTTGATCTTGACCGTTGGCAAGAAATTTATCATGTTCTGAAAAAGAACAAGCTCAGGACATTCCTTACAGCTTTCGGGGTGTTCTGGGGCATCTTCATGCTGGTGATCATGATGGGTTCGGGCGACGGCCTCAAGAACGGGGTTTCGCAGAATTTCGGCGACATGGCCACCAACAGCGTCTTCATATGGGCACAGCAGACTTCGGTTCCCTATAAAGGCTTTACCAGGGGAAGGCGTTTTGATTATGAGAATGCGGATGTCAGAGCTCTGGGTGATGCAATCCCCGAGATAAAATTCCTTGCTCCGAGAACCAACGTGGGAGGTTTCAATGGAAGCAATAATGTTATCCGGGGGCTGAAATCAGGAGCTTTCCAGATCTTCGGCTATTATCCCGTACTTGACAGCATTGACCCGGTTAACCTTCTGCAGGGCCGTTTCATCAACGAACTCGACGTAAAGGAAAAACGTAAAATCGTAGTCATCGGACTAAGGGTTAAGGAACTGCTTTTCGAGAAAAATGAGAATCCCATCAACCAGTATATCCAAGTCAACGGAGTTTATTTCAAGGTGGTAGGTTTGTTCAAATCGAAACGCACAGGCGAAGCCGCAAGCAACGACAACCAGAGGATACATATGCCGTTTACAACCTGCCAGAAAACCTTTAACATGGGAGATGCGATAGGCTTTTTTAACATTACCTCCAAAGACGGGATCCCGGTGGCCGTGGTGGAAGAAAAAGCGATCAAGGTGTTAAAGAAAAGACACTCTGTAGCTCCCACGGATGATGCGGCAATAGGGCATTTCAACCTGGAGGTTGAATATAATAAGATGCAGGGCTTGTTCTTCGGGATCAGGGTATTGGTCTGGATCGTCGGCATAGGGACCCTGTTCGCAGGCGTGATCGGGGTCAGCAACATCATGCTGGTAGTGGTCAAGGAAAGGACAAAGGAGATCGGCATTCAAAGAGCTCTTGGTGCAGCCCCACGCATTATCATCAGCCAGATCATTACCGAATCGGTCGTACTTACTACCTTTTCGGGCTATTTCGGACTGACCCTGGGCGTTGGCCTGCTCGAACTCATTAATTACCTTCTTGAAAAAACCGGGTCAGGTTCAGACATGTTCCTTCACCCGGGAATTAATTTTAATGTAGCAATTACGGCCCTGGCCATTCTTGTTGTAGCTGGTGTGGTTGCAGGACTGATCCCCGCGAGGAAAGCGGTATCGGTTAAGCCCATAGATGCGTTAAGATATGAATGAAATAGGATGCGGGATATATGATGCAAGATGCAGGAATAAAATACCCTGCATCCTGCATTTTTTATCTAAAAAACAGAATCAAACATTTTAAAACTATGAAAAAAATCCTCCGAATCGCACTGCTTGTAATCATTCTCGGATTATTCGTTGCCACGATCTTCTACCTGTATAACAAATCCAGGGAAAAACCTGTCGTTTTCAAGACCGACAAGGCTTTCATGACCAATATTATCAAGAAAACCGTTGCAACTGGCTCGGTCATCCCTAGAAAGGAAATCGAGATCAAACCCCAGGTATCGGGCATAGTTGAAGAGATCTATGTGGAGGCAGGGAAAAAGATCAGCGATGGGGACGTGATTGCAAAGGTCCGCATCATTCCCGACCTGGTCAACCTGAACAATGCCGAAGCCAGGCTTGAAAGGGCCAAGATCGCACAGGAGGATGCAAGGATGAATTACGAGCGGAAACTGAAGTTGTTCCAGCAGGGAGTTATTGCCGAAGCCGAGAACCAGCAAACCGATATTGCCTATCAAAATGCCAAGCAGGAAGTTGACGCTGCGGAAGCAAACCTGGAACTCATCCGTGAAGGGGTTAATAAGAAATCCGGCAAAACCACCAATACCCTGATCCGCTCAACCATCAGCGGCATGGTCCTTGACGTTCCTGTAAAGGTCGGTTCTTCGGTGATTGAGACCAATACTTTCAATGCAGGCACTACCATCGCTTCGGTTGCCGACGTAGGCGACATGATCTTTCAGGGAAAGCTGGACGAAACCGAGGTAGGGAAGATCAAGCCGGGCATGAACCTTTCGCTTACAGTTGGCGCTATTGAGAAC
>Ga0224522_1000313_pt1 | contig 18430 bp, 8 predicted proteins | sample CFST25metaG_FD_182733 | JGI IMG/M metagenome (GOLD analysis project Ga0224522, IMG submission 182733) | Peat soil microbial communities from Stordalen Mire, Sweden - C.F.S.T25 | ecosystem: Environmental > Terrestrial > Soil > Wetlands > Peat | place: Sweden: Norrbotten County, Stordalen Mire...
AGTTTATACACTATATAGGAAAAAGTTATTTTTACAGACTGATGGCAAACCCACGGCCATTTTGAAAATACTATTAAAATAAAATTATAATTTTTTTATAATGTATTTAATATTTATTTACTCTGATATAAATAACAATATCTCTTCTAAAATATTCATTTTTAAAAAACTCTTTATTCAATTAATTTTTACTTATTATGAAGAAAATTATTTCTCTTTGTGTTTCAGTATTAATTATTGGAACATTTTTTGTACAGGGTTCATTTGCCCAACTCTCAGGGGTAAAAACTATCCCCGGAAATTATGCGACAATTGCTGCTGCAATCACAGACCTTAATTCAGTCGGTGTAGGTAGTGGAGGAGTCACATTCAACATTGCGGCAGGATATACGGAAACCGCATCAAATTTAATTATTACAGCAACCGGAACTTCGGCAAATCCTATTATTTTTCAAAAATCCGGTACCGGCAATAATCCAAAGATAACGGCAGGTGTTGGCGTAGGAACAATGGATGGTGTAATTTTACTTTCAGGTTCAGATTATGTTACATTTGACGGACTTGACCTTCTTGACCCTACAACAAATACAACTACAACAACACAAATGGAATGGGGTTTTGCATTGTTGAAAATTGATGGCACAAATGGTTCTCAATATAATACAATTAAAAACTGCAATATTACTTTGCAGAAAACAAATACATCTTCCGTTGGTATTTATGCTGGAAACCATACTACTACTTCAACTACTGCTCTTACAGTTACAGCAAGAACAGGGGCGAATTCCGGAAACAAATTTTATAGTAATACTATACAAAACTGCTATTCGGGTATTACAATGGCAGGTTATGCAGATGGTACTTCACCATATCAATATTATGACCATTTTAATGAGATTGGTGTTTCAGGTGGAAATACTATCAGATATTTTGGAGGCAGCTCTGTTGCAACTTACGGTATTTATACTACATATCAGGATAGTATAAATGTAAGTAATAATAATATCGCAGGTGGAACAGGTTCAACCAGTACTTCTTACGGAATTTATTTATATTATGGTTATACATCCAGTGCAACCGTATATAATAATACTGTACAGGATACGACTGCTACTACAACCGGGGCCACTTATGGAATTGCTCTTTATTATATGGGATATAACGGTGGTACGGATAATACAATTATTGTGAAAAAAAATACAGTTCAAGGTATGACTTCCACTGCTTTTACTTCCGGGACTTTTTATGGGTATTATCTTTATTATATACCGGCTTACACTTTAAATATAGATTCAAATAATCTTATTAATAATAAGTGGGGTGGCACATCTCAGACTGCAACCGGGACTATTTACGGAATGTACGTTTACCCATATACTACAGCTCCTGCTTCGGGAAGTGTTTCAACATTTTCTAATAACTATATGGCAGGTAATAAAAGAACTCAATCTGCTATAAGTTCGGGAACACTTTATGGAATGTATTTTTATTATGGCGGGCAAACAGTTAATGCATATAACAATGTAATTGAAAACGATACTTTATCCACAACTACGGGCGCAAGTTATTACTTTTATATATACAATTATTACGGTACAACTGTAAATTATTATAATAATGCAATAAGAAAGTTATATAAGCCAACAGGTTCAAGTACTATTTATATGTATTATATTTCTAATGCTGCATATTCGGGAACATTTAACTTTTACAACAATACTGCAAATAATTTTAAAGCGGCCGGAACGGCATCAGCCTCAGTATATGGTATTTACAACTTATCAACCGCTCCTACGAAAAATTTCTACAGTAATACGGCTTATACACTGCAAACAGTAGGTGCAGGCAGCGTTTACGGAATATATAATTCGGGCGGTACGACGGTAAACATTTATAAAAATTCCGTATATGATTTAAGGACATCATCAGGATTTGGTTATGGTCTGACAACCGCAAGCGGAACTACCGTAAATTTATATAATAACTTCGTATCAGATATCAGGGTTGATTCATTAAGCACTACATTAGCACTGATGGGGTTATATATTTCAGGAGGTACAACCGTGAATGCCTATTATAACACTGTTTATCTGAATTCAGTAAGTTTATTGACAGGCTCTCAGTTTGGAACGGCGGCATTATATGTTTCATCGACCCCTACGGTTGATTTAAGAAATAATGTCATTATAAATGCTTCGACTCCCGGCACGGCAGGCGGTTATACAACAGCGCATTACAGGAGTTCCGGAGCGTTTACTACTTTTCCTGCAACTGCAAATAACAATTGTTATTATGCGGGGACTCCGGATACTAATCATATCATATATTATGACGGAACTAATTATATTAGAACTTTATCGGATTATAAATTTCTTATGGCGCCGAGAGAATTGTTATCGGTTACTGAACTTCCTCCATTCACAAATACAACCACAAGACCATATGATTTAAGAATAAATGCCGCAATCTCCACACAATTGGAAAGCACGGGACAGGTTATTTCTTCCCCATCGATAGTCGATGATTTCGACGGACAGGCAAGATATCCGAATACAGGTTACCCGATTAATTCATCTTATCCTCCCAATGCACCTGATATGGGAGCGGATGAATTCGGTGGTATCCCTAAGGATATCGCTCCACCAGCTATTGTATTTACACCTTTACCTGGTACGCCTCTTATAACTGCAAGAACTTTAACAGCAACGATAGTGGATTTACACGGTGTTCCGACAACGGGAACAGGATTACCGGTACTTTACTGGAAAATAAATGCAGGTTCATATTCTGCTGTGGTGGGAACTTCATTAGGAGCCGGTCAATATTCATTTACATTTGGTGCAGGTGTTGCAACAGGTAACGTAGTATATTATTATATTTGTGCACAGGATAGTTTATCAGTTCCAAACGTAGGTTCCTATCCTTCAACAGGTGCATCCGGATACACTGCTAATCCACCCGCTTGCTCTACACCACCAACTAATCCATGCTCATATACAATTACAACAGGTCTTTCAGGTGATTACACAGTAGGGTTAACTTTATTTAATAAAGTTACAGGAAGAAATTTGTACTTTGTTAAAGAAGTTAAAAAAGTTAAAAAAACAATTTATGTTGAAGAAACAATAGATAAGAAACCTACCTTAAAGGGCCGGGAAAAGGAAGTTTCCGATTTGTCAGCTTCCGTTTCACCATTTAGCAGGAAAGAGATAAGAGAAGTTGAAGAGATTAGCTGGATTCCTTATGAGAATGGAAAAGTGTTTAAAGGTGAATTGTATATAAGGAAATCAGAAAGTCCGAATTATTCTTATCCTGACGGTATAAACGGAATTTACGCATCGTTAACTGCTGCAATCGCAGATCTGGATTTACGAGGTGTTAGCGGTGCTACACGGTTCCTTTTAAACGATACAGTTTATTCAGCCGAAACTTATCCTTTAAATATTAATATAAATAATACAAGTCTCCCGACTTCAACAAATACAATAACTATTAAACCAAACACAGGCATAACTTCAAGGATATACGGTGCTGCTGTAAATACACAAATATTTAAAATAAGAAATAATTATGTAACTATAGATGGTTCCAATACAACAAACGGAACGACAAGAAATCTGACAATTCAAAACACAAGTACAACTACACCACAGACAATTCTTATCGGTTCATCAGGAACCACACCTATTACAAATATAACTGTAAAAAACTGTACTGTGATAAATGGTGTAAATTCGAGTTCTTCGATGATTATATCAGATGGTTCTGTTTCCGGTTCTGCCGGCTACTTTAATAATATTACTGTACAGAATAATAGTTTCCAGCTTGCATATATGGGAATTTATTCGATAGCAAACATTTTATCGGGTAACGGAAGCGGACTATTAATTACAGGAAATGATTTCAATACTCCTACAAGCCCGATAAGATTGGTGGGTATTTATATACAGGGTGTGGACGGAGCCACAATATCCAATAATAACTTAGGTAATGATTCCAACACTGTTGATGCAAGTAATATTACTGGAATCTGGTTTGCAACAGGCACGGTAAACAGTACAATTTCGGGAAATACAATTAATAATATTTACGGTTCAACAGGAGCTCCGAGAGGTATTGCAGTTTCATCTGCATTAACCGGATCCAATATTTCCATAACAGGAAATACCTTATCTGCATTGAAGAGCGCATATTCATCTGCTGTTTATGGAATTTATGTATTCAGTACGACTTCAAATGTAAGCATCAGAAAAAATAAAGTTAGTAATCTGCTGAATACAAGTACCGGCGGTTACGGTGTAAGGGGCATAAATATTGCAACATCAGTATCTCCTTCAAACATCGAAGTTGTAAATAACTTTGTCTGGGATATGGTTTCGTACAGTTATGCTTCTTTATCATCTGACTGGAATATAGGTATAGCAATAGATGCAACAATTACGGGAGTAACTGTTTATGACAACAGTGTGAATTTATTCGGAACTTTTGCCGGGTATGCCTCCGCTACGGTAAGTGCAGCATTATATATTTCAAGCGGCGCTTCTTCTTTAAATATAAGAAATAATATTTTAGTAAATTCATATAATAACACTGCAGGAGTTGGTGATAAGAGTTACGCAATTTACACAGCGGGAACAAGTACAGCTTTTACTGATATAAATTATAACGATTACTATGCTTCCGATTCCGCCGGAACGATTGGTTATCTGAGTGCTGCGCAGACGACTCTTGCTGCATGGAGAACTGCAACAGGAAAAGATTTATTAAGTGTTTCAGGAGATCCGAAGTTTGTTTCTAATACCAATTTACATATAGATTCAACTCAGGTGTCACCTGTAACCAATGCAGGACAGTATATTGCAACCGTTACAGATGATATAGATGGAAATATAAGATATAATCCGCCTGACATCGGCGCTGACGAAAGCACTGCATTGCCGCCGCCTGTTCCGCCAATATGCCTGTTGCCCGCTAATAATGCAACAGGAGTTTCCCTGACACCACTGATGGATTGGGACAGCCTTTCTACTGCAACAGGTTACAGAATTCAAATTAATACGGATTCTACATTTGCAGGCTCTCCTGTATTTGATACGTCCGGAATAAATCGTTCTCAAATTACAGTACCGGCTGGTAAATTATCACAACTTACAAAATATTACTGGAGAGTCAATGCAACTAACACTGCCGGTACAAGTGCATGGTCGAATGTGTGGAATTTTACGACTTTAGCTCTTCCTTTGCAACTCAACCTTAAAGTATATCTGGAAGGTTTCTGGGACGGTTCTTCACAAGTTTCAGATACAGTTGGTATTTATCTTGCTTTAGCAACAACTCCTCATACACTTGTAGATTCTCAAATAGTTATTCTCGGAACGACGGGTACTTATGCTCCGTCATTTTCAAGAGTAACAAGCGGTAATTACTATATAGTTATAAAACACAGAAACCATCTCGAAACCTGGAGTGCACTTCCGCAGGCTTTTGTCGGTGGATTACCTTTAAGTTATGACTTCACCACCGACTCGACAAAAGCATTCGGAATGAACATGAGGAAAGTCGGCAGTGTTTGGGCATTGATAGTTGGTGACGCAAACCAGGACGGTTCGATTGATGCATCTGATGTCACGAATTTCCTGATACCACAATATGGTTATACAGGTTACTTAAGCTGTGACTTTAACGGTGACGGTTCGGTTGATGCCTCGGACATTCCATATATGATAGCTAACTATGGATTAGCGAAAGTTGTACCATCAGAACCATTATTACCACCGGAAATAAAATTACAGAAACGTGCGAATAAACTGCAAGAACTGGATAAGTTGCTTATAAAGAAAACAAAAAAGACAAATAATAATAATAATAATTAAAATTAATCAATAAATCATCACCCTGAATATAGTTTCGGGGTGATGATTATAATTTTATAAAATTTTATTAATTAAAAAAACTAAACAAACAATTATGAAAAAAATATTAACTTTAATTATTTTGCTCGTATTTATGGTAAATTACTCACCTGCTCAGCAAAAAGTAACTTTTGCTGTTTCCCCTTACAGAGTAATATCAGGAAGCATCGTTTCTTATATGGTTACAGCTACAGTGCCTGCAGGACAGGTCTGGAAAGTAGGCAATTTCAATTTAAGGATAGCTTATAGCACTAACCCTGCAGGTTGTCTGACTGTTCATCCGGATAATCCTATCGATAGCGGACTTGCAGGTTTAATCGGTGGTATTTATACGCAATTTAATACAATTGGAATTACAACCACAACTCCGCCACACATTGTATTTCAAATACTAACTTTGGCTACAAGCGGATTTTTAAATCTCGGACCCGGAACGTATAAGCTCGGTCATATAAGATTTAATTTAACAACGCCATTTCTGGCAGATACATTAAAATTCAGAAATCCTCCTTTAAACCCAACAACTGTAATTTATGATTCTACCAGAAAATGTGCTTTTGGAGGTACGACATCAGATTCATCAAGATACAACACAACATTAACACCGATAATAACCGGTGTTGAAGGAAGTATCGCTACAATTCCGACAGAATATCAGTTATACCAAAACTATCCGAATCCTTTCAACCCTGTAACAATCATAAAATATGATGTTCCCAAAACATCTGTTGTAAAGATAAAGATTTATGATTTAACAGGAAAAGAAATAGCAACATTAGTTAACCAGGAAAAGGAAGCCGGAAGTTATGAAATGGAATGGAACGGAACAGGCTTCGCTAGCGGAGTTTATTTCTATAAGTTCGAATCGAAAGATTTCTCCAAAGTGATGAGAATGGTTCTTATAAAATAATCAGTAATATTAAAAATCAAAAAAGCCCGGTGAATAAATTCATCGGGCTTTATTTTGTACAAAGAGAAATATTACTTTAAAAATACCATTTTCTTTACACCGGAATACTTTTCAGTGACAATCTTATAAAAATAAATCCCGCTTGATAGATTAGAAGCATTGAATTCGAAACTATAATAATCCGCAGTCAGGAATTTATTGTTTAACAATACACTTACTTCCCTGCCGGATAAATCGTACACAAAAAGACTTACTCTTGAATCAAATGGAATAGTAAAACTAATTTTTGTTACAGGGTTGAACGGATTCGGATAATTTTGCTGTAATTCAAATTTTCCCGGAGGTGCCACATTCACTAAACTACTTAAATCATAATATTGAATATTGCCATTGTTATCAATCTGTTTAATCCTGTAATAATATTTTCCTGTTTTAATTTTTGTGTCCGAGAATGTATAATTACTGGGTGTATTTTTCGTACCGTTACCTTTTACGAATCCGACATTATACCAGGAAGTTTTTGAATTGTTATCCGAACGATATATTTCAAAGCCCCTGTTATTTTCTTCAGAGGAAGTTCTCCAGCTTAAAGTAACATTATCCTGAATCACCGACGCAGAAAAATTCATCATTTCCACAGGCATCGCCTCAGTACAGTTTGTACCTGACCCTGTTACATTTCCCGTTATATTACCGAACGAAGTTGCACATATATCTGTTCCTGCACCTAAATTCAGTTCGGCACCGGTACCGACATCTATACTCTGGGAAAACAAACATTTATTTACAGGTAATAACATTAATATTATAATCGATAATAATATATTAGGCAGTATTAAAATTCTTTTCTTCATTTTTGTCTCCATTTTAAAATTTATCTTTTTTTTCTGATAACTATTCCGGCAACAGACAGAACTAATGCCGATAGGAAAATCCACAAACCTGAGTTTAAGTTTATCAAATCAAAACCTGTTGTCTGAATTGCACCTGTTTTTTTCTCAATTGCAGTCAATCTGTCATTTAAATCAATAATTTGTTTCTGCTGCTGTTTCATTCCTTCAACCAAAACCGCGGTTACATTTGCATATGAGACCCCTTTATATCCGTCTTCGCCAGTTGTTACAAGTTCAGGAAATATTTCTTCCAACTCCTGGGCTATAAATCCTATTTGCTTTTTCCCTGAAGCATCATTGTTATATTTAAAAGTAACACCGCGTAGTTTCATTATTTTATCCAATGTGTTATCAAGCGGTTGAATATCATTTTTTAAACGTATATCTGAAGGAACATAAAACTGTGTCGCATAGCAGTTTCCGTTAATATACAATTTATAAGAACCGGGATTTTGAGTACCGATACCGACATTTCCGCTTGCATCAATCCTCATTCTTTCGTTTGTAGATAATGTACCGCCTGTATGAAATTTTAAAACTGCATTTGATGATGTCGTGCCTATTGAAAGATTACCGCCGATTGGTGTACCGCCTGTATTTCCAACACAATAAATGTATGCATCGTTTTTACTTCCAATAGTGTATCCTGCATCACTGTAGTTTGAGGAATTAATACCCATATCGAGATATCCTTTATTTTCATCACCGGCGTCATTCGTAGTTACAATGTCAGACGATGCACTCGAACCGTTTGAGAGATTTTTTATATTAAGCTGCAAATAACTGTTGATAGTTCCATAAGCACTTATAACATTTTTAGAAGATGTATTTCCGGCATCTACTTTAAATTTTTCCGGATTAGTAGCGTCAAAAGAAGATGTCCCTACACCTATATTTCCACAGCTTTGCTGAAGGATGAAGAATGTATTGGTCGCATCTTTTATAAGATAGTTTCCATTCGTTGGAAGAGTGTTTGTAATGTTTTGAGCAAATACGTTTCCGCAGAAAATAAAAATTGCAATACTTAGTGTTAGTTTTTTCATATATATATTACGGTTAAATTTATATTTAATTTTTTATATTTTTACTTTTTTTACTATTACTACAGCAAAAGAACCGGCTATAAAGGAAAGTAATATCCATATACTTAGGTTCAGACCATTGGAATTCATTCCTGCAGACTGGACAGTTTTCAAACCTTTTAATTCCAGCAAGTCTACTTTTAACTGTCCAATATCTTTCTTTTGTGATTCTATAGTTACCTGCTGCTCTTTTACTGCTCCGGCTAATATACTTGTCAGAGTCGCATATTCGATAGATTTCATTCCTTCATTATCTGTACCTACAAGTTCAGGAAGAACTTTTTCCATTTCCTGTGCAATGAAACCGAAATGGTTTCCTGTTTTGGAATCTTCTTCATTTTTCATATCAAAACGAACCGGATTAAGGTTCTTAATATATTCCAAAGAATTCGCTATTGGAGTAATATTCTTTTTAAATCGAACGTCGGATGAACTTGCCCAGGTTCCTGTGCTTGTAACGTGTCCTTCGTAACTACCCGATATTTTTACCTGAAATACATATCCGGGAGTTGAAGTTCCTATGCCGACGTATCCGTTATTTTTAATTCTCATCCTTTCGTTTGTTGATGCGGTACCTCCGGTAAGGAATAATATATCTTTACTTGCATTATTATTTACAATATAAAAATTGCTTCCTGATGAAAGAATATAGCAGTCATTTGCCGAACCTGTTTCAATCGGGTTACCTGATTGATAAACGTATCCCGAACCGTTTATTCCCATATCCATAAAATTGGTAGTTTCTGTACCATTATCAGCAGTGGTAACAATATCTGAAGAAGCCTGTGAACTGGAAGAAAGATTTCTGATATTTAATTGAAAATAATTATTAACAGTTCCCTTTGCATAAATAGCATTTACAGATGTTGTTGTTCCGCAGTCAATCAGTAATTTTTCAGGATTTGTTGCATCAAACGTATTTGAACCGATACCAATATATCCGCCTGTTTGCTGAATTGTAAAAAAAGTATTTGTTGCATCTTTTACTAAAAACTTTCCTGCCGAAGGCAGAGTATTCGTTATGTTTTGAGCAAATAAGCTACCACAAAATAAGAACGTTGTGATAAATAATGTTAGTTTTTTCATTTATTTCCCCTTTAATTTATTTATTTTGTATTATATCTTTCAACTACCATGCCAATTGGAAAAGGCGTTTTCTGATTCATAAATTGGGAGAAAATAATATATTTATAAATAATAATCTCATAATACTAATAAAAATCATTAAAGTTCTCATTTTGAGACTACCGCGAGAGGGTATTCTCTCCTATTATTTCCTTCTCTTTAAGGGCGGTCTTAATATGAGAAAGTTTGGGTATTTATTAAATTATCAATAATTTAATTAGGTTTTAGGAAAGGAAAAATGTGATTAAATTTTGAGAAATATCAGAAAAAAAAGAAAAAGGAATTTCTTATAATAAAATAAACGACAAATTGAATTATCAAATACTTGCTGTGATTAATTCTATACTTAATAAATTATTTTAGTAAAGATGTAAATATTTTTCAAGGTAATAATTTAAAATTTATTAAGTATTTTTTAATAATACGCTGTTTACAAGTTTTATCAATTCATTTGATTTAAACGGTTTTGAGATATAGTCAGTCAATCCTGCATTTATAAATTCTTCCCTGTCGCCTTTCATTGCAAATGCTGTCATTGCAATAACAGGGACGACTGAATACCCCGGCAATTTATGAACTTTTCTTGTAGCTTCAATTCCGTCCATGCCCTTGCCGAGATTTATATCCATAAGAATAAGATTGAACTTTTGTGACTTCGCCATCTCAATTGCGGCGATTCCGTTTTCTGCAAATGAAAGTTTATAAACATCTTTTAATACATAATCAAGATATTCTCTAGTAAATGAATCGTCGTCAACGCATAATACATGCACTTCTTTATTCTGTGGCAACAATTCTTTTTCATCTTCAATTTCTTTTACAGGTTGTTTGACTATTTCTGATTCCAGTAATGGCAGTTCTATTTTAAATACCGAGCCTACACCCATTTCACTTTCAACGGTAATGCTTCCCCCGATTTTTTCAATAAAATTCTTTGTAATAGTCAAACCTAATCCCGTACCTTCAAATCCCCTGCTGTATCCTTCACTTACCTGGCGGAATTCTTCAAAAATAACACCAATCGATTCTTTAGGAATTCCTATACCCGTATCCGATATTTTCATAACTGCTTTTTTATTTTCATTTATACTCAATTCAATTTTTACTTCACCTGACTTAGTATATTTAATTGCATTATTAATTAAATTATTAATAGCTTCCCACAGCATTCTTTCATCAACTTTGGATAAAATCTGTTCAGCCGAAGACTCTATCGTAAATTTAATTTTTTTCTTTGCCGCTTCCGCCGTATAACTCTGATATACTTCATTTGTAAGCTGAACTATATCAACTTCACTTGATTTCATTTCCAGTTTTCCGGCTTCAATTCTGGAAAGGTCAAGAATCAGGTTAAGTGTTTCGAGAAGTCTTTTCCCGCTTCTTAATATATTATCTGAAAAATCTTTTAGTTCCGGATTGTCTGTCATATCTCTTAAAAGCTCTGCAAATCCAAGTATTCCGACCATTGGAGTGCGAAGTTCGTGACTCATATTTGCAAGGAAACTTGATTTTAATCGTTCGGATTCTTCTGCTTTTTCTTTTGCTTTAATTAATTCTTCTTCTTTTAGTTTTTTTTCCGTCACATCTTCTTTTACTGCAAGAAAATGCGTGATTTTTCCTTCGGAATTTTTAACAGGTGAAATTGATGCTTTTTCCCAGTATAATTCGCCGTTTTTCTTTTTATTATGAAATTCCCCTATCCAGTCATTACCCTTTAATATCGTGTCCCATAGATCTTTATATTCTTCTGAAGTTTTTTCACCTGATTTTAAAACTCTTGGATTACTTCCAATTACCTCTTCAGGACGGTATCCGGTAACTTCCACAAATTTCGGATTTACATATTCTATATCTCCTTTTATATCGGTAATTACGACTGTGACGGGACTCTGTTTGATTGCCTGGGAAATTTTTATTACTTCCTCTTCCGCCCTTTTGCGCTCCGTTATATCACTTAAAAATCCGACAGAACCTATTACTTTCCCGGATTTATCTCCGATTGGTGTACCGCTGACATTTAACCAGATAATTTCTCCTGTTTTTTTAATTCCTCTTACTTCATATATATCGGAAATTCCCTTTAATCTTGTCCTGTTTTTTTCACGGACAATATCCCAGTCATCTTTAAAAATAATAGTTTCAGTCCCGACTTTACCTATCAGTTCATGATATGTATAGCCGAGGATATCACACATGCTGTTATTTACAAACTGAATTTTGTCATCGTTATCTACCTGCATGATGCCATCGTGCATAGTTTCAATAAGGATACGGTATCGCTCTTCACTTTCTTTCAATGCTACTTCGTATTTTTTTCTTTCAGTAATATCCCTTAAAACAACTAATGCCGCACCTTTACCTTTGAATGTAAATGCTGTTCCAATTACTTCCACATCAACTATACTTCCATCCAGACAAATATATTTCTCTTCCTTCAAGGGAGCATTAGCCGAATTATTCCTGATATCTGCCATTCTATTTGAAACAATTTCCCTGAATTCAGGGTGGATAAAGTCCAGAACCTTTCTTCCGATAATTTCATTTTCGTCTTTTGCTTTTAAAAGTTTCAGACCTGCGGGATTTATAAACACAATATTTCCTTCACTCTGAACATAGATTGTTTCAGGAGATAATTCATACAGTTTACGATATTGCTCTTCACTTTCCATTAAGGCTTCCTGTATTCTCTTACGCTCTGTGATATCCCTGAGTGAGCCCTCAATACCCGCAATGTTATTATTTTCATCATATCTTAAATGAGCACTTACAGAAGCGTCCCTGACTATTCCGTCATTTGTCACGAGTTTAATTTCGTAATCAGTTACTTTACCTTTTTCCTGCATCTCTTGCAGAAACATATCTCTATTATTTGTATTCTGATAAAATACATCTGATGTTTTACCAATCAGATTTTCCCGCTTATAATTTATATATTTTTCAACAGAAGGGCTTATTTCCGTAATTATTCCTTCATTATTAAGTTGATAAAAAACGTCTTGAACATTTTCAAAAATCGACCTGTATTTTTCTTCACTTTTACGTAATGCTTCTTCGGCTTTTTTTCGTTCCGTAAAATCTATAATTGAACCAATCAGGCGAACAGCTTTTTTATTTTTATCACGAATAACATATCCGCGGTCCAAAACATAGGCATAAGACCCATTTTCACGTTTGAATCTGTATTCAGTCGTCCACGATTCACCCCCGCCATTTATTACGGAATCTGTTATAAATAATGCTTTCTTGAGGTCTTCCGGATGGATGTTTTCTTTCCAATAATCAAAAACTGCCGTAGTATCATCATAGCCAAACAGTTTCGTATAAGAACCGCTGAACCATCCCTCCCCGTTTTTTAAGTTCCAGTCATAAATGATATCATTTGTTGCACGGGCTGCGAGTTGGAATCTTTCTTCACTCTTTTGCAGTGCCTCTTCAGATTCTTTTCTTTCGGTTATATCCCTGATTATAACAACTATTTCATCTCTATAATATGTTACTCTTGCCTCATAATAACATTTCCTGCCATCAGGAATTTCCGCTTCATATTCAAATTTCGTAATTTCACCCGTTTTATGTGATTTTTCTATTGACTTAGCAAATTGCTTTGCAATTTCAGGCGGTAATACTTCATTAAAATGTTTTCCGAAAAATTTTTTCGGCGGAACAAACAATACGGATAAATCTTCCGCATGATAGTCTATTATCCTGTAATTAGCATCAAGTCTGAACATCATGTCGGGAATTGCTTTCAGAAGTGTCCTGTAATGCTCTTCATTTTTTCTAAGGTCATTTTCAGCCCATCTGCGTTCCGTGATATCGCGAATATAACCTCCAACACCATACTTCCCATGAACCAAAGGAACTCTGAATTTATGAGTCTCAAAGACTCTATCCTTAACTGTTTCTTCACTAATAATAATATCATCGGAAAGAATTGCTTTTTCATCAGTTTGAAGACATTTTTGCGCTACATTCTTTTCCATAAATTCGAAATCTGTTTGTCCAATAATATCCTTTTCTTCCTTTTCAAAAAAATCAGCATTTGCTTTGTTTACAAGCAAATATTTAAATTCATCATCCTTCAGAAATGCCATGTCATTCGTGGAATTTATGAATACCCTGTAGCGTTCTTCGCTTTTTTTTATTGTTTCTTCAGCCTGTTTTTTTTCAATTGCAAGCGCAATCTGGTTTGCGATACCGGTCAGGAAGTCTTTTTCATTTTCTGTATATTTTACTTCTTCATTGTAACTCGCAACTGAAATTACACCAATTGGTTTGGAATGACTAACCAGTGGAACACAAAGCAAAGATTCATGCGCGGATAATGATGTTTTAATTTTATTATCTTTAAGGAATTTTTTAAATCTCCCCGAATCAAGGATTAATGGTGACCTTGTTTTTAGTATAAACTCAGTAATTCCATTTCCCCTGATGCGGGGTGGCGGCTGAGCATTAAATTTATCGATATATAAAGGAAACGATATCTCATCTTTATCGGTATTGTATAAAGCAATATGACAATTTTCTGCAACTATTACTTTATTAATATTTTCATAAATTCTTTTCAATAAATCTTCAAGGTTTTTATTGTTCAGAATGTCCTGGTTTATTTCAAATATAATTTCCTTTTCTTTTGCAATTAATTTATTTTTAATTCTTGTTCTGTGGTCCTCAATTTCCCTTTCCACTGCAGGCATAAGTCTTTTCAGACTGTTTTTCATAATATAATCTTTTGCGCCGGCCTTCATCATATTTACGGCAATATCTTCACCTACTGTACCCGAAACCATGATAAAAGGTGTATCGATTCCCTTATCATTGCACAGATTAAGTGCTTCGAAACCATTAAAATTTGGCAATGAATAATCGGAAATAATTATGTCCCATTTTTTCTTTAATGCAGAATTAAACCCGGTATTATCTTCAACGAGTTCATAATGTGTTTCATATTTTCCTTTATTAAGTTCCCTTAGCAATAACTCAAAATCATCTTCACTATCTTCAACAATAAGGGCCCTGAGTATTTCTTTACTCATATTTTATTATTAATATTTGGAGGTTCATTTAAAATCAGCCAGTATAATCCCAACGTCTTTACTGCATCAAAAAAACTGTCGAAATCCACCGGTTTTCTGATGTAGCTGTTCGCACCATTTTTATAGCCTCTTATAATATCCTGTTCCTCTTTAGAAGAAGTCAAAATAACTACAGGCAGAAATTTCGTGAGTTCATTCTCCCGTATAGCTTTCAGAACATCAAAACCGTCCAGTTTTGGTAATTTTAAATCTAGTAAAACGACAGATGGTAATTCCTTCGGCTCTCTGTTTTCGAATTTACCTCTCCGAAAAATATAATCCAGAGCTTCCACACCATCCTCCGCAATTACAATTTTGTTTGAAATCCTGCTTTTTTCAAATGCGCGGATAGTAAGTGCGACATCGTCAGGATTATCCTCAACAAGTAAAACAATTTTTTCTTCCATCTCTTTATTCCTTTAATATTTATTTTAAGGTAAAGTAAAAAGTCGTTCCTGTAATAACATCGCTTTCCGCCCAAATTTTTCCGTTGTGTCTGTGAACAATTCTTTGCGCGGTAGCTAACCCGATCCCGGTGCCCGGAAATTCTTTTACAGAGTGTAAACGCTGAAACGCACCAAACAGCTTATCATAATATTTCATATCAAAGCCTGTTCCATTATCTTTAACAAAAAATACCGTATTAAAATCCTTTTTTATTGTCCCAAATTCAATAATTGTTTTATCTTTATTAGAAGTAAATTTCCACGCATTTTCAAGTAAATTATCGAGTAAAATTCGCAGCAAATAAGAATCGCCTTCAGCTATTATATTTTCCTGTATATTGATTTCAGCAATTCTGTCAGAATTTTGATTAATTAAATTATTCATTATTTCATTAGCCATCGATGATAAATTTACTTTATCATATTTTAATTCAAACCTCGTAACCCGGGAAAGTTTAAGCATACTGTCTATAAGCTCATCCATCCGGGTTGTTGCATTTCTAATCCGTTCTAAGTACTCTTTACCTTTCTCATCTAGTTTATTATAATAGTCTTCATAAATTGCCAGGCTGAATCCATCAATACTGCGCAGCGGAGCCCGAAGGTCGTGCGATACCGAATAACTAAATGCCTCAAGTTCTCTGTTTAAATTCTGAAGCTGGGCTGTACGCTCTATAACACGCTGCTCGAGTTCTTCGTTTAGTTTGTGGATTTTTTCCTCAGCTATTTTCCGTTCGGTGATGTCCATAACCGAACCTACTATGGAAATAAGTTCCCGATTTTCATTATAATTGCCCTGGAATGTCGAAGAATAATAACCAATACTCTTATCCGGACGAAGGAATTTTTGTTCATAAAAACCCGGTTCGTGGCTCTCTATTGCCCTGTTAATTAATTCTTTGTCACGCTGATTTTCTTCAGGCCATGGCGATAAAGAGAGTATCGAATCTATTTGTGGCGTAAATTTTTTAGGATTTAAACAAAATATCTTATAAACTTCATCTGACCATTCCACTTCACCTGTCTTTACATCCCACAACCAATAACCCAGATGTGCCATTTCCTGCGCTTCTCTTAATTTTCTTTCGCTTTCCTGTAAAACTTTCTCAAACTTTTTTCGTTCAGTAATATCCTCAACGGTTCCCTCATAAAATAAAAACTTCCCTTTCTCGTCTTTAATTGCTTTTGCGTTTTCTCTTACAAAAATGGAAGTGCCATCTTTTTTAGTCCAAGATGACTCAAGTCCGATTATTTCCCCTTCTGTTTCTATTTTTTTTCTGAATTCTGAGCGTGAATATCCCGGTTCAAAACCTTGACGCTCAAGATTTCTATTCGCCAAATCTTCTAAATTTTCGAATCCAAGCATCTTTAATAATGCCGGATTGCAATCTACTATTTCACCATCGGGAGTTGTTCTGTATATTCCGAGAATTGCATTTTCAAATAAACTACGGAATTTAATTTCACTTTCCCTGAGTAATTCTTCGGATTTTTTCCTTTCAGAAATATTCCTGATAACCCTTTGAAAATATTTTACACCATTAATTTCAATCAAATGAACGCTGGTTTCAACCGGAAAAATAGTATTATCTTTTCTTTTATATTCGGTCTCATAAATAACTCCTTCTTCAATCTGCTTTTCAAAATCTATTTCATCTTCTACTATCTTATGCGAGTTTGGTGTCAATAAATCCCGGATATTTAATTTCAGCATTTCTTCTCTTGCATATCCAAAAACACTTAATGTACGATCGTTAACTTCAACTAATTTAAGGTTTCTATCTGAAAGAATTATTATATCATTAGCATTTTTTAAAATGTATTCAAAATGCTTTATTAAAGCTTTCCTCTGAGATTCTTCTTCGAGGTGTTGAATCTGAATTGATTTCTTTTGATTTGTCCAAACCCATATAAAACCGATACCTATCGATATCAATATTAATCCGACTATAATACCATCACTTATCGTTTTTCCGCGCAAAGGATTGTAAATTTCATCAATATCTACTTTTGTAATCATATACCAGGGAGAGTCCGCTATCTTTCTGATGTCAGAAAGGACGGGGACTCCCCTGTAATCCATTCCTTCGAATAACCCTTCTTTTCCTGTGGTTGCAAGAACTGAAGGAATATTATAATTGCTGCTGTCTATTCTTAATTTTAATTTTAAGGCAGTATTTTTTTTGTGACGTAGTTCATTTAAATAAACAACCTCGTCACCTTCTTTCGTAATCAATAATGTTTCAGAAGATTCACTTTTGGTAGGCCAGGATTGTATCAAAGGGAAAAGAAATTTTGAAGGGTTAATACGTAAAACTAATCCTCCCAGAAACCTGTCGCCGTAAAATAAAGGAGTAATTACATCCATACAAATATCTCTGGACTTATCTGTATGTATATTGGTCAACACAGTTCTTTTCTTATCAAATGATTTAAAGTCATCGGCGGAGATAATATTACCGAGATAATCAGATTTTTTATCCAGTGCTATATTAATCCTGAAATTTGTATCGAATAAAAATATATTACCATATTCATAATATTTATAAAAAACTGTAAGGTGAGAAGTAATTACATTTTTTAAATTAGTATCACCGGGATTTTCCAGCAACTTTTTTAATTCTGACGTAAATAATTTACTGTTTGATACAGCTATAGCATCACCTATCCTTTCGTTCCGCCATTCAACTATTTGTTTCACTTTTAAATCAGATATTACAGAAAGCTCTGAATATTTTTCATCTCTGATTTCTGCTTTTTGTATGAAATAATATCTTATGCTAAATATCAGTACAAAAAAAGTGATTAATGAATATAATATAACTAACTTGAGAGGTGACCGGGATAATTCCTGCTTTTTATTCATATTTTAAAAGATATGACAAAAATTAATATTAAACAGTCGTAATAATTTAAAAAACTTCAAGAATTTATTGGAATTCATATAATATTATTACATCCCCCGACTGTCTTAAATATTATACAAC
>Ga0224522_1000314_pt1 | contig 18351 bp, 11 predicted proteins | sample CFST25metaG_FD_182733 | JGI IMG/M metagenome (GOLD analysis project Ga0224522, IMG submission 182733) | Peat soil microbial communities from Stordalen Mire, Sweden - C.F.S.T25 | ecosystem: Environmental > Terrestrial > Soil > Wetlands > Peat | place: Sweden: Norrbotten County, Stordalen Mire...
CCCGAAGCTTGTGTATTACGGAAAAAGATTTCACCATAACCAGCTAAAGAGTTAACCCCTTCCTGAATACGTGCTCCACCTGAATCATTAATACCAATGATAGGAACTTTCAACTTCATGGCTAAATCCATGATTTTGGTAATCTTCTTTGCATGCATCCATCCAAGTGAACCACCTGCAACAGTGAAGTCTTGAGCATAGATACAAATTGGGTAGCCATTAATGGTTCCCGTACCGGTAATTACACCGTCGCCTGGAAGATACTTATCGCCCATGTCGAAGTCTTTTCCGGCATGTTCAACGAATAGGTCGTATTCGTGAAAAGATTTAGGGTCACATAAGGCAATAACACGTTCACGAGCCGTCATTTTACCCGTGGCCTTTTGTTTTTCAATTGCCTTTTCACCACCCCCTTGCAATGCATCACGCATTCTACGCTTGAGGTCAGATGTTTTTTGTTTTAATGACATAATGCTTTGGTTTTGGTGTGCCTGATTATATATGTTTTTTAAAATTGCACCAGCGAGCAAAATTAAACTATTTTTATTAAAAAAATACGCCTTTCTTTGTGTAGGTAATATGCATGTTTACAGCTTTCTAAGTAAAAAATGATAAAGAGGCCTGATTTTTGTATTGGGGATTATTTCCTCATAGAATGCCTGAAAACAACTTTAACCATTCAAATCATTAAAACGATGAATATTGAACTTTTTCGCGAATATTGTCTGATGAAAAAAGCAACTTCAGAATGCTTTCCTTTCGATCAGGAGACTTTGGTATTTAAAGTTGCCGGAAAGATGTTTGCGTTGATCAATTTGTCAGATTCTGATCATGCCAATTTAAAAAGTGATCCTGAAAAGGTGATCTCTTTAAGAGAACACTATGAATGTGTGAAACCAGGATATCATATGAATAAAAAGCATTGGAACACAGTCTATTTTACTGACGACGTTAACGACTCACTCTATTTTGAATGGATTGATGATTCATATAATCTTGTTATTGCCTCTCTTCCAAATAAAGTAAAAATAGAGTTCGGCTTTTAATTTCTAAAATCAGCAACGTAATTTTAACTGGATGATTTTGGAGGCGGAATTTAGTCTATTTTCTTTTTTTAAATGATTGATAAGCAATATCGGCAATAAGGAATCCAATCAGTCCTCCCCAAAGAATAGTTAAATAGGGACTCGAAGCAATAGGCCCATTTGTTGAGGATGAACCGAAAAGAATATAATAAACTAATCCTGCAAGGGCACCAATTCCCAATCCTATTAAGTTTATAGTACTTAATAGTTCTTTTAACTTTTCCCTTAGTCCAAATCTCGGTTTTTTATCTTGATTTTCCATCAGAAAGTTCAATTAACAAAAGTGAATGTGCTTCTTCACCAAATATATATTACCAAATTCATGCCAGTTATCGTAAAGAAACAACTGTAATTCCAGATCCTCCCATATCGATAGGGGCATCATTGAATTTCTTTACTTCGGTAATAGAGGTGAGAAATTGTCTAACTACTTCTCGGAGAGTTCCGTTTCCTTTTCCATGGAGAATAGATACTTCTGCAATTCTAAGTAAAATGGCATCATCAATATAGTGTCGTACTTCATCAAGTGCTTCATCGGCTCTTTTACCTCTTAAGTCAAGTTGAAGCTTAAATTGAGCCATTTTGTCATTGAGATCACTCATTATGCTACTATAGCTAGATGTATAGATCCTCTCTTTATCTTTTCTGATTTCAGATCGTTTTGCTTTTTCTAATTTGTCTAAATCAATTCTCATTTTCATCTGGCCAAAGGCCACCTCAGCTTTTTTTCCTGCTAGTTTGATGATTTGACCAATCGATTCTTGCCCTATTACTTTAACAAAATCGCCTACAATGGGTATCTTATTAGACCCGGTATATTTTTCTTCGTTTTTTTCTTCATGAATTTGAACGATAACAGGCGCATTCTTTTTGATCTCTTTAACTACTTCGGATGGTTCTATGATTTCAAGTTCTTGTTTAAGGGAAGAAACCTTATCGCGGGCAATTTTAGTTTTCTCTTTCGAGGCCTGTGTTTCTCTTATTTCTCTGACTGTATTCTCTATGAGCTTATTACTGTTCGACAAGATGTCTTTAGCCTCATTCTTCGCCTTTTGAATAATGTCTTTTGAGGTGCTTTCGAGGATTTCCAACTTCGTTTTATACCTCACCAGTATTTCAGAGATAAACTCATCAGCTGAATCCAACTCGATTTTCTTTTGAACCAAAGCTTTTCGTTCTTGTTCCAATTGATTAAGCTGGTTGTCGAAATCGATTTGGGTACTTCCTGTTTTTAAAATTGCTTCTGATAATATAGATTCGGGAAATCCAATCTTTCGTGCAATCTCAAATGCAAAAGAACTTCCTGGTTTGCCAATTTGGAGTTGATATAAAGGTTGAATATTGTTTACGTCGAAAAGCATAGCTCCATTAATCATGCCTGGTTGTTTGCCGGCCAATAACTTGAGATTTGCGTAGTGCGTGGTTACTACCCCAAAGGCTTTAATTGTATTCAGATTTTCTAATATGGCTTCTGCAATAGCACCTCCCAACTGCGGTTCTGTTCCTGAACCAAATTCGTCAATCATAAATAGTGTTTGACCATCTGCATTTTTTAATAGATGCTTTAAGTTCATCAGGTGCGAACTATAGGTGCTGAGGTCGTTATCAAGGGATTGTTCATCACCAATATCGATAAAAAGTTGTTTAAAGATTCCTGCAATTGATGATTCATGAACAGGTATGAGTAACCCGCATTGAAACATGTATTGAATTAATCCAACTGTTTTGAGGCATACAGATTTGCCTCCTGCATTCGGACCAGAAATGATAAGAATTCTATTATACTGATTTAACTCAATCGATAGGGGTTCGACTTTCTTTTTTTGCAGCTTGTGATTCAAAAATAAAAGTGGATGAACTGCTTTACGCCATTCTAAACCAGGGGAGTTGCTCAACTCAGGTAAAACAGCGCCTATTTCTAACGCAAACAAGGCTTTAGCTCTTAAAAAATCAATTTCACCTAAATATTGGTAAGCATTTTCTAAATCTTCAATCCAAGGACGTAAGTTGTCTGTAAAAAGGGTTAAGATTTTGATGATCTCTCTCTTTTCAGCTAACTCTAATTCTCTTAGTTCATTTCCAAGATCAACAATTTCGGCAGGCTCAATATATATTGTTTGTCCTGTTGCTGATTCGTCATGGATATAACCTTTTAGTTTCCGTTTATTAACAGCATTAATAGGGATTACTAAATGCCCGTCTCTAATAGTAACTTCAGCATCTTCTCTAGACAACCCCTCTTTTTTAACCTTTTGCATAATCTGAGATATGCGCTTATTGATGCTGTTTTTCTTTATGTTGAGTTGATGTCGGATCTCTTTAAGCTGATCAGAGGCTGTATCTTTTATTATCTTTTTATCGTCAATAATTTTGTTGGCTGAGAGAATGATCTCTTGTGGGATAAAAACATCTTTCCCAAGTTTTATCAGTAAGGGAAATTGTTCAGAATCTTTATGCTTGAAAAAAAGAAGACATTCATTTATGGTGGTAAGCGAAATAAGTAAATCGAACAGGTTCTCAACAAAAATGAATGATCCGGGTGTTTTAATACGATTTAGCTCAAAGGTCAAATCCAAATAATCTTGAGAAGGGAATGCTCTTCCTGATATTAAAACGTTTTTAAATTCATTGGCTTGATTCAGATAGAGGCTTAATTTTGAGAAATTATGTGAGAAATGCATCTTTTTAGCCAAATCTTCTCCTAGTTGGTTCAGACAACGTTCTTCAATCATTTCACGAATTCGCGTAAACCCGATTTTTTCTTCAAAATTAAAAGGATAGATCACAGTTTTTTTTGCAAAATTACAAATAAAGCGATGGACAATATAAATTTGGTTGAGGTAACGGTATAATTTTAACTAACAATTTACTTCTTTCTTTTAAAATAGAAGAGAAGAAGTCCAGAAACGATTAGCAGTGTTGCACATATTAACAGATAATTATAGAATTTTCTATACTTATTTTCAAGTGGTAAATTATCACCAATGTTAACATAACCGGCCCAGAAGTAGGGATATGTTTCAAGTTGATCACAATGATTTAAAAATTCTAATTTGGCCTGGCGTAATGCTTCGTCTTTCGGCAGACCTTTGTGGAGATATTTATAGAATAGCTCCATTAATTTTGCACTAGAAGCATCTTCAACTGACCATAAGGTCATAACTACGCTTGGTACACCGGCATAGAAAAAACCACGTGCAATACTGATAATGCCCTCACCTTGTTGTAATCGTCCATTTCCAGTATTACAAGCACTTAAAACAGCAAGCTCCGCACCTAATTTCATATTAAATAGCTCGTAAGTGTTTAAAAGACCATCATCTTTACTTCCAGATACTGGCGAAAAGACAAGTTTTGAGTACATAGGATTGTCATTATCGATAATAGTATGAGCTGATAGATGTAAAATATTATACTTTGAAGCTTCTGTTTTAAAGATTTTTTCTGATGCTGCAGCCCCCTCAAAAACAGTTCCTTTATAAATTGTGGAGATCTTTCCAACTTCTGCTTTGGCTCCTGGTATGGGTAAAAGTGTCATTATTGAGTCGGGATGATTGTAAACGAGATTTTTATATTGAAAACTTTGCCTATATGTTGGAGCAAAAGCTGCTAAATCGAATGGTTGATTGATGTGCTTCTCTCTTTTTCCAAATAGAATGGTAGCCGATGGACTATAGTTTATAGCGTGATCTCTTATGAGATAAGGTAATGAACGAAAATCCATTGCATTATTCTTTGGATTGCTTGATAATAATATATCGAAGGGGATATAAAGGAGCTCCCCATCGGGAACAATAATTAAGTTTTTGCCTTCTATCTCTTTATCAAAAGGTTTTAATAATATGTTGTAAAGGGCTCTTGAAGTATGGACGAACTGTTCATAGTTCGATTTATCTAGTTTCGCGTAATTGTTTTCTGTTAATTGATTTCTGAGCGAAGATATCTGTTTCCTGAAATTCGAATTGATGACGGTTTTGTTAAATCGCTGAGCATCTTTGGTGATAATAAAGCTATATAATATTGAATCAGTTAAATAATATTCGATAAAGGCCTGCTTTCTATTAAGCTTTTCGGCAACCATACTGCTGCTGACCACATTCTTATCATATTTAAGGCTATAATATGAAGGAAAGTTTTTTTCGAAGATCTTAATTAAACTGTCATGTTTCTGGTTTAGTTGAAAAAGCTTATTATCCCATAAATCAAGTTTATCTTTATCTGGTTTTTTTACTTGCTTTTCATCAAAAATGAATTTTTGATAATCAGCAATATCATTTTTTAAATCAGTTTCAAGCTTTTGTAATTTTGAAGGTAGCGAAATAGCTTTACGTGCCTCAGCTTCTCTCAGATAACTTAACATAACAGCCGAGCGGCTTTTTTCTGAAAATCTAAAAGCATCATCAATATATTTTATGCTTTTCTCTTTTGAATAAAGTGCTGATGTTATTTGCATTAATACCAATGATAATTGTTGCGAACGCTCTCGAATAGAGTATTTGGTCTCCTCATTACCATAAGTATCGCGAATTTTATCAATCATCACTAATGCCTGTTCCCCTGATTTCATTGCTGCCTTTAATAAATCGGTACGTTGATTTTCCTTTCTATACAAATTCCATAGTGTAAATGTTTTATATTGAAGGATATCGAAATAAACATAAGAAGGATAAGCGTTTTTTACAATTGGGGAAATTAGAATATTTGAAGACGAAAAGTTTTCATCAATAGAAATCAATGCTTTTTGAAATAATACAAGTGCTGTTTTATAATCTTTTTTATTATTGATAAAGAATTTTCCTTGAGAAGAATAAACTAATGCAACTTCTTGATTTGTTTTTCCAAAATTTCGCCCCATAATTTTAAGTGCTTCATTCAAATAAGGCAGTCCATTTCTATTGTGAGTCGTTAAAAACTCACCATAACGATGTAATGAGTAGGCATATTCCGTCTCCTGATTTGGAAGCATTTTGGCTTTTTTAATTGAAGATTGATAGTACTTTTCCGCCTCAGATAATTTATCCAATTTATCATAGATCCCAGCAATGTTTCTTTCTACTTTTATAATTAGCGGGGAATTAGGATCATTGCTTTTAATTTTCATTAATTCACTGAGTGCTTCTGAATAATTTCCCTGACTTTCATAGGTGTACCCAATATTAGTCCTTATGGTGATGATTGTTGGATGGTAATCAGGAAAGAAGTCTTTTAAAATTTTTAAGGATTGCTGATAATAGGTCAAGGCCGTACCGAAATCTTTCTGACTGGTGGCAATATTCCCCTTATTCAGGTACAAAATGCCTAAATCTTTTCGTAATGCTGGATTGGATTTAAGGTTTGATTCTGCTTGCATATAATAATCTGCTGCCCTGTTAGGCTTTCCTATCAGGTAAAAGTAGACACCAAAATTCAGGTATAATTGAGTAATGGAAACACTCTTTTCTCCATACAAATGCTTATTTACATCAATTGATTGGTTAAAATAAGAAAAGGCATTATCATAGTCACCTTTTGATGCATAGATAATGGCAATATTTTGTTCGAATATGGCATTATCAATATAATACTTGTTTTTAAGCACACCTATAGTTAATGCTTTTTGATAATACTGTAAGGCTTTATCCAGATTATGTGTAAGTAAATAAGAGTTTCCAATGCCATTATATTCTAAAGCCAACGAAATATGTTCTTTCCCATGACCCTGAATTTTATATTGTAGTGCAAACGTAAATGCTTTTCTGGCATCTTCCGCTTTCCCTTGATCAATTGAACAGACACCTATTTTATGATATACGTCACCTAGTTTCGAATTATCTTTTAACTTTTCCGCCCATTTTTTTGCTTCTTTATATTGCTGAAGAGCGACTTCTTTTTGATTGTTCATTCTGGAATAGCAATCGCCAAGTAAAAAGTGAACGGTATAATCAATTTCGTACTCTTTTATTGAAGATGGATTGAATTGAATTTTTAGTAAAATCTTTATGGCCTCTTCCGGTTTGTTTTGATTGAATTTTGTTGTGGCTTGTGTGATCGCGTCTTGATAGGATGTAGGCTTAATCGATGCTTGCGGATGAGTAGCAATAGCTTGAAAGAAAAGGATGAAAAACAACAAAGTAAAATAGAACCGTAGTGATAGATAGCTAGAATTACAAAATCTGCTTGCAGCGATTATTGTCATAACGAAGGAAGAAATTAATGTACTTTGAAAATGCCACTTACTTTGGGCGTAAAGTTACGGATAGGATTGAATAATTGAATAAATGAATAGCTGTTTTTTTCGCATTGACTTCTTTTTTTATACTATACTTAAAAAAGAAGAGGCTGTCTCAAAATCGAGATGGTCTTTTTATCTCTTTTGAGATAATTTTGTGATGATAAAAATAGCGTTCGTTTTAATAAACTACCTTTTGAAAAAGCAGGAATATTCCTTCTGGAAAATGATCATACATCAAAAATATGAAAATGAGATCATTTTCATATATCTTAGAACTGAAATTAAATTCTCCCTTTTAAATCCCTATTCTGTTGCTAACCTATTCCTAATGCAGTGATTGAATCAGATTGGGGTCAGGATAGGATCAGAATGGGGTTAGGTTGGGGTTAGTAGGAAAGTATTTCTTAATGATCTGAAAGAGGTCTCTCAAATTTATCATGATCATTTCTGAGATATTGAAATCAACAACGCTCTGTTCATAACAAGCGACAAAAAGGGCTGCCCTTTTGAGACAGCCCCTTCTTCGTCTTCTCTTAATCTTTTTTTTAAGCTATCTTGCTACTACCATTCTGGATGTTGCATTGAAGTTTTTATCTCCTTTTAAGCTAATGGTACAGAAATAGACACCCGATCGAAGGTTGTTTCCATCAAAAGGAAGCTCTTTTATTCCGGCATCCTGATATCCTTTTATCGGAGTTGCCACCAATTGTCCTTGAATATTGAATATTTTCATCTCAACATTCCCGGACGAAGGTAATGAGTAGACTATTTTAGTTGTGGTGTTAAAAGGATTTGGAAAGTTCCCTTTTAATGCAAAAGCAAATGTTTCATTTTGTTGAATAGCCAATCTGGGTAATTCAATTTTAGCAGCATTGATTACCTCTCCGGATTTGCTAATCAATTGACTGTTTTCGTTTAAAGAGAAAGTTGCCTCATTATTATTGATGACTTTTCCTTTGATAACAAATAGCGTTGTGTTACTTGTTACATCAAGCAACTTAATGTTTGGATCTATCCATGTAGCCCGGATTAAATTTCCTTCCAAGTTTACATTTAATCCTTGAATGGATGGAACAATCTGCTCTATTTTAAAGTTTGAAGGGCATTCAATTGTTAAACCAAGTGTTGAAACAGGAGTACCTGCACTTAATTTAACAGGTAACTCAATTGTTGTATTGCTGATAACTGATGAATTAATTAATGTTGAGCTTATTGCTGCTACAGGCTTATTACCGGGTGAAAATACAGACCCTAAATCCCCTGAAGATGTTCCATTTGACGGAGGCAATGGAACATCTGTCGACATACTTTTTCCTGATTTAGCTGTAAAGTGAACCTCTTCGAACTTCCAATCGCCAGCAGGGAATTTCACGGATGGATTAAGCCACTTGGCGATCATCAGGTTTAAATCTGCTTGATTAATAATATTGTTGTTATCTACGTCTGCAGCTAATTTCTGAATATTTGAGAGTGTATTGTATCCTGATAAATATAAGAGAAGCGTAAAACAGTCTTTCATCGTATAACCATTAGTTGGTTGGTTACTGGATGCTTTTATTGTATAATCGCCAAGAGGAACACTGGGGAAGAGATAAATGCCTTCGGAGTTAGTAACTGTGGTTGATATAACCTGATTGTTTTTGTCGACCAAAGCTACTTGGACATTGCTAAGTGGTGTCTGACTTGCATTGGGGTAAATGTATTTACCAGAAACGCTAACGGTCTGAGCCTGAATGGCTGATAGTGTAAGTAGAGTTACAATGACCGTCATTAATCCGTTTAAAAGGTTCTTGCCCATCATTATTGGATTTTAGTTTAAAACATTAATTTGAAATAGGAATAGGGACGTTTATACATATTAATCCAAATAATGCGAAAAGGTAATACAGAAATATGAAAAAAAATGAAAAGAATTTTCAACTTTGCAGTGCTGAATTTTTTTGCAGTACCTTGGCTGAAAATTTGCAGCGAAGATATTGTCAGATAATAAATCAAAAAAAAATATTTATGTTTTTTATTAGCAGTGATTAATAAGGATTTAGAAAATAAATTAAAAAAAATGGCCAGAAATGGTATTACCTTTTTGTTAAAGTTGGATTAAACTACATAGGCAATGATTCGCTATTCGGACGAAGCCATAATTGAAGGATTAAAGTTACGGAGTGATGATATGATCAAGTATGTTTACAGAGAGTTATATCCTGTAATTAAAAATTTGGTTGTTTCGAACTCTGGAGCTGATGAGGATGCAGAGGATGTTTTTCAAGATGCTCTGGTAATTGTTTACAAGAAAGGGAAAGATGAAGAACTTGTTTTGAGAAGTTCATTTAAAACTTTTTTCTATTCTGTTTGCAGAAATCTCTGGTTACAAAGATTAGGCAAATTGAAGGACATACGCCATACATTCGTTGAGATTGAAGAGCCTGTAACCTTGCCCGAATCAATTACGAAAGAGATGCATATGGTGGAGAATGAGAAAATCAAAATCTACCAAAAACATTTTTTAAGTCTGGGTGATGATTGCCAGAAGGTGTTGCGCTTATTTTTAAGGAAGATATCTCTTCGTGAAATTGCAGAGATCATGGGATATAAAACTGAAAAATACGCCAAGACCAGAAAATATGAATGCAAGGAAGAATTAAAAAACCGTATCCTTAATGATCCAAACTATCTAAACCTTATCGCTGATGATTAAAAAAACATCTTACAGCCAGCGAATTGAGGACTATCTTTCGGGAACTATGACTGAAAGCGAGAAACTCAATTTTGAACAAGAACTGGCAGTAAATCCAAAGTTAAAACAAGAGTTACAATTTGAAGTTGAACTCATCGCATCATTGAAGCAGGAAGATGTTATCGACCTGCGAAGAAAAATGCGTAATGTTATCAATGAAGAAAAGGCTCGTGCCCGAAGCTTTGGTAAACGATCTCTACACTCTCATTGGTATTTAATTGCGGCAAGTGTTACTTTTTTTATACTGGTTGCCGGTGCATTACGTTTAATGAATCCTGTAAAGTACTCAAGTGAAACAATATTTGATATGTACTATACCGGTGAAAGTGCTCACAATGTAACCCGTTCAGGTAGTAATAGTAACGATGAAGCGATGATAAAATATCATGAAGGTGACTTTAACGGAGCTCTTTTACTCTTTAATGAAATATTAGATAAAGATGCTGATAATATCTATGTTAGATATTATGCCGGTCTTGCTAGTATTGAGACTAAACAGAATAAAAGGGCAATCAATGAATTTAGTTTTATTGTGAAAAATCACAATAATCTTTTTGTTGAAAATGCTGAATGGTTTTTGGCTTTAAGTTATCTGCGAGACGATCAGCCAAAAGAAGCCAAAAAAATACTTGAAAGAATATCTACATCGACTACAAATACACACCAGAACGAAGCAAAAGAAATACTCAAAAGAATTAAGGAATAACGGGAAAAAGGACCCTCAACTGAGGGTCCTTTTTTAAAAAACTATTCTCTGCAAGCAAAAAAAGCCAAACCTCCTTCGGAGGTTTCTTTATATAAACTGGGTAGATCATTGCCCGTTTGTTTCATTGTCATTACCGTTTTATCGAAACTGACCCGATGTTTGCCATCCGACAATATTGCATAAGCACTTGAATCTAGTGCACGCGCAGCTGCAAATGCATTTCTTTCAATACATGGTATTTGAACCAATCCTGCTACAGGATCGCACGTTAATCCAAGATGGTGCTCTAGTCCCATCTCGGCGGCATATTCAATCTGAGAAGGCGTTCCACCAAAAAGCTGAGTAGCAGCGGCTGATGCCATAGCGCAAGCGGTTCCAATTTCACCTTGACAACCAACCTGTGCCCCGGAAATTGAAGCATTCTCTTTGACTATATTTCCCACTAATCCGGCTGTTGCAAGTGCTCTTATTATTTTTTGATCAGAAACGCCATACCTTGTTTGCATATGGTATAGAACTGCAGGGATGACTCCACATGAGCCACATGTAGGTGCAGTTACAATTTCTCCACCGGCGGCATTCTCTTCTGAAACGGCTAGAGCATAGGCAAATACAACACTTCTACTTTGAAGTGTTCCATGTGAACTTCTTGATTTTATCAGATAGGATGAAGCTTTACGGGGAAGCTTTATTGATCCTGGAAGTACTCCTTCATTATCAATTCCTCGTTGTATGGAATCTTTCATTACTGCCCAAACAGCTGAAAGATGTTTCCAGATTTCGGGTTCTTCGCATAATTCAACATATTCCCAAAAAGTTCGTCCATTTGTTTCGCACCACTTTAAAATGTCAGTTAAGAACGACATTTCATATACCTGTTTGGTTTCCAGTTTACTGCTTTCATCCAAAATATCTCCACCTCCTACACTGTAAGTTATCCACTCACCAATGATATTGCTTTGAAGATCTAACGCTTCAAATTTCATCCCATTTGGATGAAAGGGGAGGAAGACCGACGGTTCCCAAAGCAATTCAAGTTTGCTTTTTTCAAAGACTTCAAATAATGCCTTGTCTGTAAGGTGCCCTTTTCCAGTAGCAGCTAAACTGCCATACAATGTTATCCTAAATTTATTTGCTTCAGGATATTTATTTAAAAATATACAGGCAGCTTTACGTGGAGCCATGGTATGACTACTTGATGGACCGTATCCTATTTTATAGATTTTAGCAATTGTTTCCATTGAAAATTATTTAACACAAAGGTATAGAATAAAAAACTCGTGGATCGTTTTCTGCGGTTTATAAGTGGTGAAAGATGTAATTTAAATTGGCTTAAAGTGTTCGATATTCTTCAATATTTATCGATATTAGGTAAGATGAATTAGTAAGTATAATAATGTAAACTACTGAAATAAAATATGTAATAATGATATCTGTTTGTGTCTTTATAAAGTATAAGGTTCGCTGGTTATAGTATGTGTTTATCAAATGAATGCAATCCATTCCATTCATTTGAAATGGTTTCATTTTATGACAATCTGTATTCATTTTAAATTATAGAATGAGTAGATGAAAAAAATGAAAAGTGGAGGATTAATAAAGTTAAAATAGTAATTTTGCACCAAATTTCAGACCGGCCCTTGGCCAAATCTAAAATAGGGCAGATTAAATAATTAGCATATGACAACAAAGAAAAATTTTATCACTTGTGACGGTAACTATGCCGCAGCACATGTCGCTTATATGTTTAGCGAAGTTGCTGCCATCTACCCAATCACTCCTTCCTCAACGATGGCCGAATACGTTGACGAATGGGCTGCCTTCGGACGCAAAAATATCTTTGGCGAAACTGTAAAGGTAGTCGAAATGCAGTCAGAAGCTGGCGCAGCAGGTGCTCTTCATGGTTCTCTTCAGGCTGGTGCTTTAACGAGTACGTATACTTGTTCTCAAGGTTTGCTTTTGATGGTTCCTAACATGTATAAAATAGCTGGTGAATTACTTCCTGCTGTTTTCCATGTTTCAGCTCGTGCAGTTGCTGCTCAGGCTCTTTCAATTTTTGGTGACCATCAGGATATATATGCTGTTCGCCAAACAGGTTTTGCAATGCTTGCTACAAGCAGTGTGCAGGAAGTTATGGATATAGCTGCTGTTGCTCACTTAGTATCAATAAAGACACGGGTTCCTTTCCTTCATTTCTTCGATGGTTTCCGTACTTCACATGAGATACAGAAAGTTGAAGTTCCTGATGGGGAAGCAATAGCTAAATTATATGATACAAAAGCACTACAAGAATTCAGAGATCGTGCTTTGAATCCTGAGCATCCTGTAACTCGCGGTACTGCTCAAAACCCTGATATTTATTTCCAGAGTCGCGAAGCTTCTAATTCTTTCTACAATGCCGTTCCTGACATGGTAGAAGAATACTTACAAGAGATGGCTAAAATTACTGGCCGTGCTCATCACCCATTTGACTATTATGGTGCTCCTGATGCTGAGAATGTTATTGTTGCCATGGGTTCAATTACTGAAACTATTAAGGAGGTAATTGATTACAAAAATGCAGCAGGTGAAAAGGTTGGTGTAATTATCGTTCATTTGTTCCGTCCATTCTCTTCTAAATATTTCTTCAATGTATGTCCTTCTACAGTTAAAAAAATTACTGTTCTTGATCGTACAAAAGAACCAGGTGCTAATGGTGATCCTCTTTACCTTGATGTTAAAGAGATGTTCTATGAAAAAGAAAATCGCCCAGTGATCCTTGGTGGTCGTTATGGTCTTTCTTCAAAAGACACTACTCCAGCTATGATGATTACAGTGTTCGATAACATGAAAATGAACGAACCTAAAAATCATTTCACTGTAGGGATTGTTGATGATGTTACTTTCACTTCATTACCATTGATTCCTGAAATTGACCTATCAACCGGTGGCACATTTCAGGCTAAGTTTTATGGTTTAGGTTCAGATGGTACTGTAGGTGCAAATAAGAACTCTATCAAAATTATCGGTGATACTACTGATAAATATTGTCAAGCATATTTTGCATACGATTCAAAAAAATCAGGTGGTGTTACTGTTTCTCACCTTCGTTTTGGAGATCAACCAATCCGTTCGCCTTATTTAGTAAATACGCCTGACTTTGTTGCTTGTCACGTTCCTTCTTATCTTGGAAAGTACAATGTAATAAAAGGTTTGAAAAAGGGAGGTACATTCCTTTTGAATAGTATTCACTCAGGTGAAGAAACGCTAGCTCGTTTACCTGAAGAGATGAAGGTATACTTAGCACAAAACGATATTAAGTTCTATATCATCAATGCTACTGCTATTGCTGAAGAAATTGGACTTGGTAATCGTACCAATACAATCATGCAGAGTGCGTTCTTCAAAATTGCTAACGTAATTCCTTACGAAAAAGCAGTTGATTATATGAAGAAAGCAATTATCAAGAGCTTTGGCCGTAAAGGTGAAGAAGTTGTTTCTATGAACAATTCAGCTGTTGATCGTGGTGGTGATGTTGAACTTGTTAATATCCCTGCTGCATGGAAATCATTAGTTCCTGTTAAAGAAGTTGATACCCGCGATATCCCTGAATTTATCAAGAATATTGTTGAACCTATTAACTCATTGAAAGGTGATGATCTTCCTGTAAGTGCATTCCTTGGTCGCGAAGATGGTACATTCCCAGCTGGAACTACTGCTTATGAAAAGCGTGGTATTGCTGTAAATGTTCCTGAATGGATTTCAGCAAACTGTATACAGTGTAATCAGTGTTCTTATGTATGTCCTCACGCTGCTATCCGCCCATTCCTTCTTAACGAAGATGAAATGAGCAAACTACCAGCAGGTGTTGATACATTAAGTGCAATTCCTAACAAACAATTTGGTGGTCTTCAGTTCAGAATGCAGGTTAGCGCACTTGATTGCTCAGGTTGTGGTAACTGTGCTGATGTTTGTCCTGCTAAGACAAAAGCTTTAGTAATGAAGCCTCTTGAAAGCCAAATGGTTCAAGCTGAAAACTTTGACTTCATGGTTAAGAACGTGACTTACAAAGACACGATTGTTCCAAAAGAACAGAGTGTTAAAAATAGTCAGTTTGCTCAACCATTATTCGAGTTCTCTGGTGCTTGTGCTGGTTGTGGCGAAACTCCTTATATCAAGTTGATCACTCAGTTATTTGGCGATAGAATGATGGTTGCAAATGCTACAGGTTGTTCATCAATCTATGGTGGTTCTGCTCCAGCTACTCCATATTGCAAAAATGCTAAAGGCGAAGGTCCATCATGGGCGAACTCTTTATTCGAAGATAACGCAGAATTTGGTTTCGGTATGGCAACAGCTGTAAACAAAATGCGTAACACTATTGCTAGCTTAATGAAAGCTGCATTGGAAGGAAGCATTAATGCTGAAACCAAAGTTGCATTCACTGAATGGCTTGCAGGGAAAGATACTTCATTAGCATCAAAAGTAGCATCTGAAAAAGTTCTTGCTGCTCTTGAAAATGAAAAAGCTCCTGTTGCAGCTGAAATCCTTAAGTTGAAACAATATCTGATCAAGAAGAGCCAATGGATCTTCGGAGGTGACGGTTGGGCTTATGATATCGGTTATGGTGGGGTAGATCATGTTCTTGCTTCTGGCGAAGATGTTAATATCCTTGTTGTTGATACCGAAGTATATTCAAATACCGGTGGTCAGTCTTCAAAATCAACTCCAGTTGGTGCAGTAGCTAAATTTGCTGCTTCAGGTAAGAGAGTTCGTAAGAAAGACCTTGGTATGATGGCAATGTCATATGGTTATGTTTATGTTGCTCAAGTTTCGATGGGTGCTAGCCAATCACAATATTTGAAGGCGCTAAAAGAAGCTGAGGCTTATCCAGGACCATCATTGATCATTGCTTATGCCCCATGTATCAATCATGGTTTACGTGATGGAATGGGCAAGACACAGGCTCAGGCTAAAGCAGCAGTTGAAGCAGGATACTGGCACATGTATCGTTTCAACCCAATGCTTGAAGAACAAGGACAGAATCCATTCCAACTTGATTCGAAAGAACCAGATTGGAGTAAATTCCAGGATTTCTTACATAGCGAAGTTCGTTACTCTTCACTTTCAAAAGCTGTTCCTGCTGAAGCAGCTGAGCTCTTTAAAGCTGCAGAGGTAAATGCTAAATGGCGTTATAATGGCTACAAGCGTTTATCAGAACAAGTTTTGACACAAGAATAGTTTAAAAACTAATTCAAATATAGAGCCGGAGCAATTTGCTCCGGCTTTTTTCGTTTTGTATCTTTATGCTGGTAACTCAAATTTGTATTGACTCACTTAAATAAAAACGAACTATGGGGAAAAATACTTTTCTATGTTTTTTTGTAATTGGTTTATTCGCAACAACGACTTCATGTAATTCCAAAAAAGCGAAAGACAGATTAAGAACTAAAACTGAAACAACGGTTGTTACGGATACATTATCACGTGATCTATCAAACCGTAATGAGCATATGGTTATGGCTGTAGCTTATCAGCAAACTGCAGGAGAGTATCGTGCATTATGCTATCAGGCTTATAATTTAGCTAAATACATGCTTGATAAAGACCTGAGTGATAGAAAAGTGATTTTTCCAAGATGTGTTGTACTTGATATTGACGAAACGGTATTAGATAATAGTTCTTACGAAGCTAAATGTATTTTAGAGAGAATAGCCTATCCTGATAAATGGTCGGAATGGATTTTAAAAGCCAAAGCTAGAGCAATACCTGGTGCAATTGATTTTATTAAATATGCAATTGCGAATGGACTAGAAGTCTATTTTGTTACGAATAGAAAAGAGACGGAAAGAGAGTCAACTGTTTTGAATTTAAAAGATGCCGGCTTTGGTAACATTGATGATAATCATCTTTTAATGAAATCTGACGATAACAGTAAAGAAGCGAGACGATTGAAAATTAAGGAAACCAGACATATCTCTCTTCTATTTGGCGATTGTTTAGCTGATTTTACTGCTGATTTTGATGGAAAACATTCTTATCAGGAACGTAAGGATATTGTTGATAAGATGAAAAGAGAATTCGGAACACGTTTTATCGTTTTGCCAAATCCTATGTATGGCGATTGGGAAGGAGCTATTTATGATAATAATTATTCGATGGCCGATTCATTAAAAAAGGTAAAACGTTATAAGAGTCTTACGGGATTTTGAAAAGGTTAAGAAAATAAACGAGGCTGCCATTATCTAATTTGTGGCAGCCTCGTTTATTATTTAATAAACACTTAACTCATAAGGCATCCGAGCTTGAAATTTATCAGCATTTGCCATTTTGCGTAAGAAGGTAAAATAAGTAAAGTAACTTCCTAGTTCAGCCTGAAGACGCGTATCTTGATAATCTCCTGATAACTGTTCCATTAACTTAACGAACGGATCTTTTATTTTAGGAAGTGTTTTAACACTGTACTTACTTAACTTAGCCAGTTTTGCAGCTTCTTCTACTGCTTTATTAAGTCCTCCAAAATCGTCAATTAGTTTAAGTCGTTTAGCATCTGTGCCACTCCAAACTCGTCCTTGTCCCATTTCATCAACTGTAGAAACGGCCAATTTTCTTCCTTCAGCTACTCTCCCAATAAAAGTGCTATAGATTCTTTCAATATCTTGTTGCATTATATTTGTTTCTTCTCCGGTCATTGGGCGATAAACAGAGATAAAATCTGCATGTTTGTTCGTAGATACTTTATCAAATGTAATTCCAAGTTTGTTTTGGAGTGCTTTTTGGAAATTAGGAATAAGTCCGAAAACACCAATAGAGCCGGTAATAGTATTGGGATTAGCAATGATTTTTGTAGCAGCGCATGAAATATAATACCCACCTGAAGCAGCAAGATCGCCCATTGAAACTACAACCGGTTTTTCTTTCTTTGCAAGCGTCACTTCGCGCCAGATTACATCAGAAGCTAAAGCACTTCCACCTGGACTATTAACACGCAGCACTATGGCTTTAATGCTTTTGTCGAGCCTTGCTTTTCTAATTGCCTTCGAAATTCCTTCAGAACCTATCGCTGTTTCATCACCTTCGCCTGAAACGATATCACCTTGAGCGAAAATGATTGCGATTTTATCTTTATTAAATCCTTCCGATCTATTCTCAATAGAGGTTGCATATTTCCCTAAATTGATAGAATTTATATCTTTATTTTCGCCAAGATTCAGTTTCTTTCTTATCTCTTGTAGCAATTGATCTTTGTAAATGAGCTGATCTACAAGTTTTTCTTTTACTGCTAGCGTTGGTGTGTAGCCAGTCAGATTATCTGCAAGTTTGTTCAACTGATCTTCACTTATACCACGTGTTTGCGAAATCCCAGTTAACATCTGTTTCCAAATGGCATCTATATAAGTAAGGGTCTGTTCTTTGTTCGCTTCACTCATTTTATCAAGGATAAATGGTTCTACAGCGCTTTTAAACTTCCCATGGCGGATTACCTGGACCTGAACATCGAGTTTTTCCATCAATCCTTTCAAAAACATTACTTCACCTGCAATACCTCTAAAATCTAATGCGCCAACTGGGTTTAGATAAATTTTATTTGCAGTAGTCGCCAGATAATAAGCCTTTTGCGAATAGGTCTCGCTAT